>Ga0126342_10015965_pt1 | contig 13116 bp, 9 predicted proteins | sample Cyp1metagenome_FD_92528 | JGI IMG/M metagenome (GOLD analysis project Ga0126342, IMG submission 92528) | Coral microbial communities from Lord Howe Island, Old Settlement Bay, Australia - Cyphastrea 1 metagenome | ecosystem: Host-associated > Invertebrates > Cnidaria > Coral ... | reverse complement strand
TTTATATTTTCAAGACCTCCCCCCAGACCCTTCATATTGGGGCGTCAACTGGAATTCTGTTATTGTAAGTTACCTTTTTGACGTCCCCCGGGGTGAAACAAGGCTTAAGGCTGTAGGGATGCTATGTTAAATTACCAGAGGGTACAGTATCCCCCTATAGTTATAAGTTGGTTTATGATCCCCGTGAAAACTATAGATATATCACCAACAAAAACCATAATTATTGGAGTTATAAACCAAGTTAGCTATCTTGGGGGCACCACCTTGCAGATCTATCCAGTAATCAAACACGGCTGGAGGAAATCCCCATATAAATGGAGGTTTTCATGGGAAAACCATCTATAATCGGGGATTGTCCATTGCCATGTGTTCTTGCTGGAGGGTGAACCATGCTAAATACCCCGATCACATTCGGGTCTTGAAATGAATATCCCAATTGTGGATTATGACGTGTGCTTCCTCTTTGAAAACAAACCAGACCAACAGGGCTATATTTACTGGCTCATGCCATCCCTTCCCCCAATATTACAAAAATAATGTCCCCGACACAGCCCACAAAATAAATGAACAAACCCAATACAAAAAACATTGTTTCTAGGGAGGTATTCCATATCTAGGGAAAGGGGCATGAATGTCACGAAAGTACATATGTCAAGTTGACAATTTCATCTTATCCTCACATGAATGCTACAAAATGGTTTAACCAACAGTGATAGGGATCAGTGGCAAAATCCCATGTATGCGGTCACAGCCTTGGCGGCTCCAACCGGTGGAGGAAAGCATGCTGAACAATCATGAAACATCTGGGAGCATCAGGGATGTCCAATGTCAAAATGTCACCATCAAAACTCATCAAAAATCTATACACATCCAAAGCGCATGTACGATGGAGGGCTTGAAAACGGACTATGCTAAGTGCCATTCATCTTTCCCCTTAGTGAAATGACATAGACATCACAATCCACCTTTTTGTTATCCACCTCTTGTAGTAGTTTGATGTAGTTCGATGTCATTTGTGGATCAATTCCTCTGGAATTCCTCTGGATCTCCCACATCTGTTTCAGCTTATTTCAGTTTATCTGAGGGTAATGATTACAATTTCATACAAATTCAATGGGCCTGGAAAAGTCCTGCCGCAACATCAAACATCAACTTTCGTGTTTAAACATCTTTTGCGGTGCTCCCAGCGTGAAAGAAGCACATCTTCATTTGAATTGATCTACCTCTCGGGGAAAGAACAATGAACAACAACTTCAATTGAGTTGGTAACGAGCCATGTGCACAAAAAGTCATTGTATTAAAGGCACCACAAACCAGATGTTTTAAAACTATCCAAAAGGACCCGATGATAATATTTATATTTGCAACAGCTACAACATATGTAGCCATGAACCCAGTGGCATCCTGCAGTGATTTCGCACGATCTAGACAGTCGAGTTTCGCTGCTCTGAGTCACGGAGGGGTCACAGAAATGTCACGTGTGGATTTCGCAAACTGGACCCACTTGAACTGCATCGAACAGAAGAAACAAGGGACTAGACTATGTGCTTGTATGATGTGTTGATGAAGCTTTTCCCTGCCCGTTTTTGCTGACCACCAAAAACACGGTGCCCAACTTGCCCAACTCCAGTTCCAGTGGTTGACCGGGGTTCCAAATCACAATTGCACCAGGAATGGCAGGTCATAGATTTCCAAACAAAGCAACAATTTTGAGGGGCATTTCTCGAATCATCGATCTGTTCGAAATTAAACATTTTTGTGTCAGCTCTTTTCACTGGCGGAAGAATGAATCTAATCGGAAAGCTGAGTGACTCCCATGTCACGCAGGCAAAAGCAACATCACACACATATATATATATAACATTATAAAACAAACAAGGGGCAATAAACACAACCATGATTTCACTCAAATCATCCAAAATCCAAAACACTTTGGTTCATTCAGTCATTTTGGATTGGAACTGACTCTTGAAACCGCCTCCCATATATTGGGGCCTGGGAGGGAAGGCTGCGTTCAAACCTGTCCAACAAAAATAGTGGGGAACAGGTGCCCCATAGAAACTGTGCTTGCCACTTGCCGCTTTTCCAACGGCGCATCCAATCACATGCATTGAAACAAATAAACACATTGAATTCCAAAGCCGGGGTTTGATTTGCTGGCAGGCGATTGACCGCGCACCGCCATATGAGTCAATCTAAATCTGGTTTGGTGGCATCAAGCCAACACAAACAAATTGAAGAAATGAAACCACTGATATTTGAATAGCGATTTCCATCAGAGGCAATTAAATTGTAGTTTCCCATGCCAATCACGCCCCAGCACTACTGGACAAATCACTGCAGGGCCGCAAAAACCAGTTGGGTGATGGGGGAAGCACGGGTCGCAATGGTGCTGCCATATACCAAGTTCCCGTATTGCCTCAAAGGTGCATGTGTGTGATGTGTTAAATTTGGTAGCGCAAGGATTTCAAAACAAAAAAAACACCGCCCCAACAAAAATATGTTCAAAAGCAACTTGTTTGGTATTTCACCTGTTCAAAATCTTAGCCGCGTACATCCTTCTTTCGAATGATAAGTATAGTTACAACGAGGCTGTTTTCCCAGGAATTTTGGGCGTGGCAAATCAGGTCAGGCAGTGGCAAAATCAGGTCCTTAGGTAAAATGGGGTCACACAATCTGTCAAACATGATATCGTGAGGATTTTAGAGATTCAGGTATGTGTCAAGTGGGCCACAGCAACCGCAAGTTCATCGGGAAAGTATCAGGATATAATGGGATAAATATATATATATATATTATACAGTAAGATATAGTAAGGATATTTTACCCCGCCCTTCATGGCAAGAGAACAACATATCAAAATCATAACTGGCTTAAGCTACCTGTAATCCCTTCCTCCTATTACTAAACCCCGCCCAAATACTAAAAACTAGTGTCCATCTCAAATTTTTGAAAATTCCAGATTGTCCAATTTGACTTTTAATTGATCACCTTTAGAAACAATTTAAAAATCAACCTACCATTTGTGGGTTTCCCCCCCCTAATACTAAAAACTAGTCAACCCTGGTGTGTTTATTATTAGGGTCCGTCCGATTTTTTTGAGTTTTTTATATTAAGGTTTTTAATTTAGTATTAGGGGGAAGCTTCGAAATCTAATTTTTGGCAATATTTTAATTGCGTTATATAAAGAAATTTAATTGATTTTGAGATCGGAAAAACTAGTTTTTATTATTATATAAGGGCTTAATTTTACTAATAGGGTTCCCTAATAATAAATACCTCCCTAATACTAAAAACTACCTGCCGTGTTTAGTAGTGGGGGGGGGCGGCGTTTAGTATTAGGAGGAAGGGATTACTGTACCTACCCTACCCTTCAGCAAGCTTTACCCAGGGGCCGAGCTGCAAGCTTCCTCCCACCAGGTTTCGCAATCCTGAACAATGGACGCAAAGGCATTGAAGCTTCCAGATGGCAACCTCAATGACAAAGCGTGGTTTCCGCTGCAAAAAGGATGAAACAGGCAGGAAAGAAAAGAAGATGACAAAAGTTCTTGCATTCATGTTTGTCATGTTGTCCACAGAAATCTGCACAGCTGCTGTGTTTAGGTACTTCCATAGGTAATGACAAAACACCAACATCAATGGTATAGAATCCAATCCCAAATTGAGTTTGAAGAACTATATAGCGCCCCAGGTGTGGCCAAGGGAGGGTTGGTGGTTCCGCGGTTCCGCTTGGATCTGGAAAAGCTGCCGGAAAAAATGCACGAAACTCTTGCGAGAGCTCGGTTTTGCTCAAAAATGTGCTTCTCACTGCAGTCCCGGGCAAAACATGTCCACGAGAGTGTTGCGAGAGCACAATTAGCCAAAAAACGGCGAGAAACAAACGGTCTCAGACCAGTGAAGAAGTAGCTTAGATTTCAGCCAGTCAGACATGCCGGCATCCATTCCCTCGTTCTGGTGTTCATTCAATGGTTTCATGTCATTTCGTTCCGTTTCCTTTCATTTTGTTTCATGTTGTAACTTCATTCATGTCATTTCACGTCAGGGCAATTCTCTGATTTTTGTTGTTTCATGTCATTTCTTTTTTTGTATTCAGTTCATTTCGTTCATTTCAATTCATTACTTTTATTTCAACCATGTCATTTCATTCATGCATTTCACTTTGTTTCATGTCATGTCTTTCGTGTCATGTCATTCAATTTGCTGCATTCCCTTCATTTACTTCAAATCATTTCATTCATGCCATGCCGTGCTTTTAGTCTCACATATGTCCGATATTGGTTTCATCATGTTCCATCTCATTCATTTCAGTTCATTCCATTCATTTCACGCATATCATTTCCTTTCATTCCATTTCATCTCATCTCTCCTCATTTTGGTCATTTATTGGATGTCATCTCATCTCAGTCGGTCATTTCATTTCACCCTGTTTCGTTTCGTTTCACTCCAATTTCTTGTCGGTTTGTTTCGTTTCCTTTCATGTCCATTCGTGTGTTTCATTTGTTTCACATCTTTCTTAGTCGTTTCATTCCTTCAGTCGTTCCATTCGTTTCATTTGCTTACTCTGTTTCATTTGGTTCCTTCATTACATTCATTCGTACTTTGATTCTTTCAGTTAATTTAGGTTGCTTTCATGTCGTTTCATTGGCACCTCAAGGACAATTTTTTTGCTGCACCTCACAGCAACCTTTCATAGTTTCATATGGGGATGGGTCAAAACCTTGTACCCCTGGTGAACATCAAAATAGCTGGTAAATGGATGTTCATCCCACTAAAAATGTATCTATAGGTATTGACCCATACCCATATAGTTTCCACATTTCACACACATTTCTGTGGGCCACTCTAGGCCATTGATATCCATTGATTGCCCTCTTTTGAAACTTCCCCCTCGGCAGGGTCGGACACTAGTGCTTCACAGCATTGTCATGGTATGGTTCCCACGTCTGAAGCCAAATGAAATAAATCCATCACTTGATGTCAGTAAAGCAATAGTAAACCACCCATAGTTCGACAGTTTATAGCATCCATTTATGGTAAATTTGGGGATGGTGGATCCTATTGCGCAATGCCAACATTGATGCTACCCTATGGTTATTTAACATAGCAATGGAAAATGGCCCGTTCAGAGATGATACAACATATGACTTACCTGTTAAACATGAGTGATGTTGCAATCGCAAACCGTAAAACAACCAGAAGGTAATCATATCACCCCCAAAATTGGGGATGGCGGATCCTATTGCGCAATACCAACAGTATTTCATGACCTAGAAGATCCCAAAAAAACATCTATATACAAACCATGACATTTCCTGCTTGTCACCGAGTGGAGACTGACCCACATCCCGCCGATGCGCCGTTCTTTCTGTCGCCGTGGAGCATGTGTCGATGACATGAGCCATGCTCGAAGTCAACTGAGGTGCGAACCACAAAAGGAGGTCTCACCTGGCAGCGGTTCAAACCATGGGACAAATGGTGGTTTAACATGATTTGTCCAAGAAAAAATGAGATTTATGGATGGAGTAGTTAGCTAAGTTGGTGCAAATAACTCCAATTTCACGATGGTTTATGGTAGATATCTATACTTACTATGGTTTATAAAGCAACTTATAAATGGGCGTACCACCTTGTGGAAACTTGTGGGATTATTTTTTTTTTTATCGTCAATGGGGTGTCATAACTGGGGTTACATATAGTCATAACTGACTATTATAGTGGGTTACATGTAGTCATTTGGGTTGTGAACATTTCATAAATGGAATTGTAGTCATAACTGACTTATAGCTGGCAAAAGGGCCATAATTGAAGGTGGGGAAAACCAGGTTTGATGATGAAACAAACCATTGTTTCCTGTAGACTCTAGACCTTCACGTCATTCCAATGATCTATTTCGGAGATCTAGCCATTTTAGCAAGAAATAGTCGGGTAATATACAAATTGTGCAGTTTGCCATAAATCTCATCATTGGATATCATTGGTTGTGAAGCATGGGGGGTGGCCTTTCTATATTGATCAACCATCAAGGTTTTCTTCAACGTGTTTCTCCAACTTACCATATGATCCGCAGGACCACACTGGTGAGCTAATTACAGAAAGTTAATCAATTCCGCAGGGAATGGGAGGGATAAGTGATTTGCTTTCCACACTAACCGCTTTACATCTATGTCCCACCGGGCCCTTCGCAATGCGCAAACCGCTGGGTCACGTGAAGGTGCAGCTTGGCGATGCGGCTTTCCCATCTGCGCTCACCCACGAAGACCAGCAAGGGAGAGGAACAGTTGTGATTCTGTGCGCTGAGAAGTTCCTGGCAATGCACTTCCGCGGGCTTTATGTGTTTCCCGAAACATCAATGCATCGGAAAGGTCTCTTTTCAAACTCTGACTGGCCAGTTGTGTTCAATGAGATTTCGAGAATTGGATGAAGGAAGGGACCATTGGAAAAAAAAATGCCACGGTGTTTACCCGCTGGTAATTTAACATAGCTATTGAACATGTACCATTTATATATATAGTTGATTCACCTATTCAAAATGGTGATTTTCAATAGCTATGTCTATGTTAGTTTACCAGAGGGTAATAATGGCAACATCCACGGTTTCCTGCGGAGTTCCCCGGACGTCATCTCATTACACAGGCTGATAGACTGATGGGGCTTGGTTCCCATGTCACGTGCCAAAAAACATAAAATGAATCCCATATAATCCCACATCATAGTTAAAATGATATCTATCTTCTCTTACTGTGTATATATAATATATATATGTGCTATTATCTGCTATTATTGTTGTTTCGAGTGATCCCCATCGTGGCAGCCATATATTCTGACATTTAATTATACGACGCAAAAATCTGAAATTTCATCTGGCATCTCTTCTGACATTTTCAATTGCATTTCATCTGGCATTCTATCTGACCTTTTAAATGGCATTCTTTCTGGCATTTGATCATGGCTCACAGTTTATCTGAAATTCCATTTGGCGCTCTATGTGACATTTATGTGGCAATTTGCGTGGCATTTTATGTGGCATTCTATCCATTACACCTTTGTGGCATTCTATCCGACGTGTCTTATCGCATTCTATCTGGCGTTTTATATGCTATTCAATTTGGCATTCTGGCACTCTATCTATGAGATGCCCGGCGATCCGAGCTGTTAGAATCTAGCTTCACCTGGCAGGGGAACAATCCAACCTTGACAATTGTTTGCTTTTTTTTGGAAACCCAACGTTTTGCTGGTCAACCAGTTGATCTCTACAGCTATGCCTTTTGCTCCTGATCTTTAAAGTCATTGGCTCGGATCATACTCTTAATGCTTACAGTAAAATAACAGTAGACGTCAACTCTAGATTGATGAACCCTGGCTGACTAGCTGGAGGGACATCTCAGTAGTGATACTCATGCCTAAACTGAAAACCACTAATTACACAAGTACAAACCACCCAGGGATCTCCTGCCATTCATCCTTGATGCGATCCATTACTAAACTAACCTGACTTTAAATGGCCCATAGGCCCATAGACATGGAAAATTCCCCATGGACCATGATCCGAGCACCTTGGTCAGGTCTTCAAGGCGTTCCACTTCCTTGGTCGAACTTTGGACCGGCAAAAGCTTGGGTAGAATTCCCGAATGGTTTTTGGGTTTGCCAGCATGTTTCAGAAGAATCACCTTCCAATAGTAGGAGTGGTCCTTGAATAGGAAACTTGTCAAATCGGCCGATCTTGGGAAAATCATTTGAGAAAGACAAGGAGGCTCAAGAAAGAATCAGCAATACCGCCTAGACAAATAATTCCGGAATTTCCCTACAACATGCACAAGGTTCATCTTCAGCAAACAACAGAATCAATACTGGAAGAAAACCAGCCAAGCACATCAAATAAATTAACCACTCAGTTTCGCCAGACAATCATCTTAAACCATCCAATCAGCAAAACATATCCAGCAAGAAAGACCAAGGCTCCTATGAACATCCACACTAAAATTTGGCCAAGCGCAATGGCAAACGCAATGGCAAACCGCACCATATGTTTCTGCACCCAATTGACCACTTTGGGAAGAGCAAGGAACATCTTTAGACAATTCCTAGCATTTGTTCTACGACAGTATTCGGTAGGGGGCACAACGCGTTAGCCCCATGTTCTTGGTTAAATCCCGGTTTTGGAGGATGGATATCTAGACCACATTGCGGGCGGCTTATTATTGTGGGTCACACATCATATCTTCATGGCATTTTGTGGCTGGCATATTCCCGCAAAATTTCTATACTCCAAAAAGAAAACATGCCACCATTTTAAGAAAATACTCTGAATCTGTTCCAACATTGCCACTATTCGTAGATATCCAATAACGAAAAAAATACTAAAACATGCACGTGATTGGATTTACCATGGAGCTTGCCAACTTGAAGCGAACCCCACTTACATCCATTGTAAATCGGTCAAACGCGCACTGCTAGTGGGAAAGGGGAAACCTTCTTAGAAGGGAACCAACCAGATGCCTGAAAAGAGAGGGGTATGCATTTCTGGTTGATAAATTACCAGTAGAACCATTAACTTCTCCATTTCAACAGGCTCATTGCTATGACCGATGGCATTCCCAAAACTCTTGATTTTAAACCATCCAAAAGATAACAACATGTGAATTTCAACCAAAAACGTTGCAAGCAAACATGGCTGCATGATCCCTATGTATAGATGACTTTCCCATTTAAATGCCAACTCATAGGTGATTTACCAGATAGCCATCTGTGACTAAGGGAAGGTATTGTGGCTGGTTACAGTATATCTCCCGTAAATATGCCATATCCCAATATCCCCGTGACCTCATACTCCAGTAAATATACGTAAATATCCTAACATTCCGGAAACACATTCCATTCAATTTCCCTCCACCAATGGGCCCCATGGGGTTTTCACCCAAGCGATGCCACGTTTCTGAGACGACTTTGCATCCCAACTTCTCTGCATGTCGCAGGAACACGCAGCGCGTGGACGCATCCACCGCCGCAACTAGCAGCTCGGCAGCACAGCGGCGGACAGCCACAGTGGCAGGGCGGATCTTCCTTTGAGGTGAGAAAAATGGCAGGAAAGATTGATAGAACCGACCTGGACCTTCAAAAGTACCAAACAAATTCCAAATGTACAAATATCATGGAACGTTTGAAGGTTCAGGAACATTATTAATTCGCCAATTGTTCATCAAGATTGATGTATATAATTCACCCATGTTCAGCATTTTGTTCCGGATATACACGTATACTTTATGGATATAGATGTGCATGATGGGGAATATAGCTTGGAACCAACTTGCGGGTGCAGTTCTTTTTTCTCTCCTGGGTATATATAACCAAAGTAATAAGCCCACGAAGTTGGGATATCAGATTATCAAATCCATATAACTATGGTTACATAATATTTTATAATAGTATTATCAAATAATACAATAGTTATATTTATATATATATATATATATATACATCCAGTTATATAGTATAATGTAATTATAATGTTATATATATATATATATATAACTACTTATACCTGAACCTACACCCAAATATGAGTTATGGGCAAACGTGTTCTTTCCCTGTTGCCTGCCATGGTAAGCTAGCTAGGATCTCACCCGGAAAATCGCCTCATGAAGTGCCAGTGGTTTGGAGACCTATATACTTAGTAAACCTCTGATTTTTTCAAGTTATCCCAGTCAATTCCATATATATATATATATGTGTGGGTTTAAATCGTTGAACATTTACTTATTATGCCAGCTACTAAGTGGGATTATCCTCCAAATGAAGGTGAACAATGATTTTGTTTACTTTTGTTTGTTTCTTCGTGGGGTTTCTCAAAGACTTTGCCCAGGGCAGTGCTCGCAGAAAAGAGTTGGGAGCTGGTGGAGAATATGGGTTGGACCAACAAAGGGGAATTTAACCAACAAGATCTGCTGGTGCATCCTGAGGTGGGTTGACAAACGAATGAATTGAGATCTTACCGATCAATATTTTTTCGGGGGATGATGTATGGTGACCATGGTGCAATCATTGATAGGGTAATTGGTGAAAAGGCAGCCAAACATGTAGGATTTAAGCAGCAAAACAAGATTGCAGAATCCAAAGTAACTAGTGATCTTGCAAACCAAACATGAACATCAGTAAACGACAAACACATATGAGTTTCCCGGAATAAATTTGGGTTGGTTTATGGGAAAATACATGAAAATACACATGACACTATGCTTTTCAACATGGAATAAATCATGCTTGTTGGCCCAACATTTGCCTGTCAGCTCGGATCATCATCGAGTTCGAATTCATTAGCAGTTCAACGATCTCAATATTTAGGGTTTTGAGGGTTCAAGCATTTGTTTCTATACGAGGGGTTGTGTGAAAATACGGTGTCTCGAAATGTTTTGATGGTTTATCATCATATCTCCCATTCAAGTTGCGATTTTGGGGTGTACCAGGTTGTACCCAATCTCCGTATAGCCCTGACAAATGTATCGTTGGTTATATCCTTAAATCCCCAGATTGTTGATTTTATATCCCGTGAACATTCCACATTCCACTGATAGTTATATGGCAGTGTGTCAAAACCTTGTACCCCTGTAGTTCACATCAAAATAGCTGGGATTTATGGATGTTCATCCCACTAAAAATGGTATTTTCATAGGTATTGATCCATACCCATAGGACTGGTTGGTGGTTTTAACCTACCATTGTGGTTCATATATACTGTTAATAATGGTTAATATTAATGGTTCTTATATACCATTGTGGTTGTTTTATTATATATACTAAAATCCCCTCAAAGTCACCATCATTATCAATTCCAGCTTTCTGCAAGCCACGAGGGCGATGTTCTATCTCGACGCTTTCGCCTCGAGGGGGCCATCGCCCGCTGTTCCACCATGGCGCGAAACCGAGAAAGCAGCAGGCTGAGTGATGTTGAGACCACCCTCTCCCGCTGGAGCAACAAAGCCGAATGGTCAGGTGATGCCACACAAAGAGGTCAGGTGGGTGACATGCTCCCGCCAGCTATCTATCTATCTATCTATCCATCTATCCATCTATCCATCTATCCATCTATCCATCTATCCATCTATCCATCTATCTATCTATCCATCTATCCATCTATCTATCTGTCTATCTGTCTATCTATCTGTCTATCTATCTATCTGTCTATCTGTCTATCCATCTATCCACCTATCTATCTATCTGTCTATCTATCTGTCTATCTATCTATCTGTCTATCCATCTATCTATCTATCAATCTATCCATCTATCCATCTATCCATCTATCTATCTATCTGTCTATCTATCTGTCTATCCATCTATCCATCTATCCATCTATCCATCTATCTATCTATCCATCTATCTATCTGTCTAGCTATCCATCTATCCATCTATCTATCTATCCATCTATCTATCTATCTGTCTAGCTATCCATCTATCCATCTATCCATCTATCCATCTATCCATCGATCTATCGATCTATCGATCTATCTATCTATCTGTCTATCTATCTGTCTGTCTGTCTATCTATCTATCTATCTATCTATCCATCTATCCATCTATCCATCTATCCATCTATCCATCTATCTATCTATCCATCTATCTATCTATCTGTCTATCTATCCATCTATCCATCTATCCATCTATCCATCTATCCATCTATCCATCCATCTATCCATCCATCCATCTATCTAATCTATCTTTACATGTATATATATATATATACATACAAAAACATATTCATATACATATATATATATATATATACATATATACTTATACATATATATATATATATTTATATACTTATTCAACATATATATATACTTATTCACCATATATATATATATGTACACCTATATATATATATATATATACACATAATTGTATGTACATATACATACATATACATATGCGGTTTTCCACCGAGCATTGGCTTACGCGTTCGATTGGCCAGTGCAAATACATAGCAAGAACTGAATAAAACATCTTTATATTGCGCTCAACACATGCGTTTTTACACAAACAACTGGAATAAACTTAATATAATATAAATATACATAACACAAGTACAAAATTAAGTTTACAAAACATGGATAATATTATATAATATATTATATAATATATACCTGGAAAGCCATAATCTTAATTTTTTGTTCAAACGACCTTGACCATTTTTCTTGGTCATTACGGCTTTGATCGTCTGGAGTCACTTATGTGAGAGTTGCTACGGCTTTTTACGGCCTTTTTTCAACAAAATGTCGAAAAAAAAGGGTTTTGCTACGGGTAGGCTTGTGTGAAAGCTGCTACGGTTTTTTACGGGTAACAACAATATTTTACCAACAAAATTGATCATTACGGTTTTTTCCCATCATGACCAGAAAAGTTTGTGTTTTTGGCTTTCCAGGTATATATATATATATATACCCTCATTTATGGCTCAGTCTGCATCATTCACTCCCCGGCCCCAGCTCCGAGGCTCGCACCGAGTGCTGCCCAGCCCACCAAAGCCTGGTCATTTCAACGATACCTGTCAACTAAGAGTTTGCGAACTGGAACATGGCCCATTTATATATAGTTGGATTTCCTATTTTAAAGTGGTGATCTGCCATATATTACCCTCTGGTAATTTATCATGGGTATTGATAATATACCATTTATAGTTGATTTATCTATTAAACATATTTAAACATTGTGATTGTTTATTGATTTTGAATAACAAAGCAGCAAACTGTTAGTTGGCCAGAGGGTACGTTAGTTTACCAAAGGGTAACTCTGATTCATGGATTTTGAAAAGGATGGAACTGCCTCCGGCTCCATCGGCTCAAACGTTGCGCCTCAAGGAGTGCAACCAATCTAAAAAGTTGCGCTGCGCGAAGGGCGACGTTTGCTGGTGCGTTCTGAAACATTGGCATATTGAACCGTTAATTTAACAAAAAACATGAGATTTCATAGGATTTAGAGCTGATTCATGATAGCTAAGCTTTTTTTTTTGCTGCCCTACCCTGCTACGACGACATGTCAAAAGCGGAAGCAAGGCGTAGGCATAGCCAAACGTGCCTGCTTTGTTAAAAGTATCTAGCATTGGCTGCATTGAATATACGTGCA
>Ga0126342_10015964_pt1 | contig 13118 bp, 18 predicted proteins | sample Cyp1metagenome_FD_92528 | JGI IMG/M metagenome (GOLD analysis project Ga0126342, IMG submission 92528) | Coral microbial communities from Lord Howe Island, Old Settlement Bay, Australia - Cyphastrea 1 metagenome | ecosystem: Host-associated > Invertebrates > Cnidaria > Coral ... | reverse complement strand
GTCTCCCACTTTGTCTCCCGCTGTCTCTCCCCCTTTGTCTCCCACTTTGTCTCCCACTGTGTCTCCCTCTGTGTCTCCCACTTCGTCTCCCACTTTTTCTCCCACTTTTTCTCCCACTTTGTCCCCCACTTTGTCTCCCACTTTGTCCCCCACTTTGTCTCCCACTTTGTCCCCCACTGTGTCTCCCTTTTTGTCCCCCACTTTGTCTCCCACTTTGTTCCCACTTTGTCTCCCACTTTGTCTCCTACTTTGTTTCCACTTTGCTTCCACTTTGTTTCCACTATGTGGCCCTTTGTCTCCCACTTTGTCACCCACTTTGTCTCCCACTTTGTTTCTCACTTTGTCCCGCGCTGTGTCTCCCACTTTGTCTCCCACTGTGTCTCCCGACTTGTCTCCCACTGTGTCTCCCACTTCGTATGCCACTTTGTCTCCCACTTTGTCTCCCGCTTTGTCTCCCACTTTGTTGCCCACTTTGTCTCCTACTTTTTCTCCCACTTTGTCTCCCACTATGTCTCCCACTTTGCTTCCCACTGTGTCTTCTACTTTGTCTCCCACTGCGTCTCCCACTTTGTCACTTTGTCTCCCACTTTGTCTCCCGCTGTGTCTTCGGCTTTGTCTGCCACTGTGTCTCCCACTTTGTCTTCCACTATGTCACGGTTTGTCTCCCACTTTGCTTCCCACTTTGTCGCTGTGTCTTCACACTGAGATTCAAAATGTGGCCCAGACATGGACGCAAAATGTGTCAAAGGCGAGAACCTTCTCACCTTGAAGTCAGAATCCTCGACTGCTGTTGGGTTACGGGTTGCAAAGTTGCGCAGCGCAGTTCCCACCCCTTTCCCCAAGTAAATGAATTTTTGCACAATGCATGCGCAACACGTGCGCAGTATACACTACATGTGCGCACAACATGCTCACTATATGCGCAACATTCACTGAACACATGCCCACATTGTGCATGCAATCCAGATGCACAACAACATTGCAACATATGCACACAATATGCACAGCAAATGCCCAGCACATAAACAGAAAAGCACACGCACGGCAACACAGACACACACACACACAACAAACCCGCAAAAAAAAAAGAACATTGCACGTATGCACGCAATACGCAACAACAAAAGCGCAGCAAGAACACAACATACACAACGTATGCGCGCAATGCGGGGCAACAAATTCACAACATGCGGACCAAATGCACAGTAGTTGCATACAATATGCCCAGCATATGCACAACAGACATACAACACACGCACAACCGATGCACAACGAACGCTCGCCATAGGCAAATAAATTTACAAATGCCGATAAATGCCGAACACATGCGCAACAAAAAGCGAAACAACTGCACGGCAAACAAACAAAGTGCGAAAGACATGCGCAACGTGCGCAACACGTGTGCAGCATATGCCTCCAACATGCACAGTGAACAAAAACTGCACTACTCATGCATACAAGATGCGCAAATGCACGACACATGGACAATGCGCGACAATTTCCCAAGGGCAAAATATGCAAAACGCTGACGCTAAAAAAACACAACTTCTGGGCAATAAAGCAGAACAGTATGAAGGCTCACCAATTGCACAGCAATTGCGCAGCACATGCCGACAGATGTTGCAACGTAGCATCCAGAGCGTCCTGGAAGTTACTTGAAAGGGATGTTACAACGTAGCACCAAGAGCGTCTTGGAAGTTACCTGAAAAAGGATGTTGCAACGTAGCGTCAAGTCGTCTTGGAAGTTGCTTGAAAACAATGTTATTTAAGGTAGCATCCAGAGCGTCCTGGAAGGTACTTGAGAGAGGGTGTTACAACGTGGCATCAAGAAGGTCGGAGGATGATGCAACGTAGCATCCAGAGCGGCTTGCAAGCAACTCAACACACTTCGAAATTTCAGTAACTTTACAAAATTCTGAAAAACAGGACCGCGAGGCAAAAGAACGTTATATCGCCTCCCCCCAACTGGCTCCTCTCAAAAACGTAACAGGTACAAAATGATGATAAATTTGCTGTTTCAGGGGGGAATGGATCGCCCTGTCCGCGCTTTTGCAGGGGACTAGGGCCCACAACAAAACGGACAACAACCGGACCACAAACGCACAGGATAGGCACAGCAAATGCACAAATGCCCAACATATGCGCACAATACGAACCGCAAAACATACGCTATATATGCACTGCAAGCGTCCAGCACATGCAAACAATAGGCGCAGCAAATGAACAAGAACTGCGCAATACATGCAAACAGTTGCGCACAAAGAATGGAAATGAAATAATGCGCCGCGAATGCCGTACAAATAGGCCCTAAAAGAAACATGCGCAACAAACGCTTAATGAACAACACATGCACGCAATACGCGCAACAAACACACAGCAAAAGCAAAGCACATGCATTAGACATGCACGGCTGCTGCACCAATGCCCTACATGTGCACACAATATGAACAGTAACCACGCAACACATGCAGCGCACATTAAAGGGAAGAGGGGCAGGTTCTAGTCAATTAACGGTTTCTTGGGGGAGTGGGGATGAAGAAGGGCACTGGTGTCCTTCAACGAGGATCAGCTAAAACGTCTTCCAGGCTGCATGCGCTTGCCTGCAAACCCACACCTTTCTCGTGCCGTGGACAGCGTGAGAATGTGCTCTGTACCTCACGAAGGTTCCAAGCAGAACAAAAACACAAGAACGAGGTTGAACATTTCACTTTGTCGTATTCAGCTCAAAAGAGTTCCAAGAAGTGTAAATTAGCCAAGTACATTGGCTAAACAGCAGAGTACGCAATGAAATTCAAATGTCCTAAGCGCATGTCAAAAATTGAAAATGTATGCTCTCGAATTTTTGGACTAATGGCACGAAGTGCGCAGTTGTCTTTCCCTGGTATACACATCCACCTTTACACGCAGGCTTTGACACGAGCTTTGAATCACAGCTTTGCCTACAAAGCTTGTTACCTCTTCGATCTTGCACGATTGCATTAATTTGCTGAATAATTCACCTTGGGATGTTTTGGAAGACTTCGGCTCTGCCTCCGACTTGGTGATCAGATATCCTATCTAGGACGATGCATTACCTCTACAAGGACTTCTAGAAGCAGTCTCCGTCTCAAATGCTGTGAGTGCACGGGGCCTGTGGCCATCGAGCAAGCGCAAACTAGACGACAGGTTAGATGGCCCTAGTAGAGGGAGCAGTAGCCGAACATGGTTTGAAGATTGAGGATGTCATGAGCGCCCAGGTGTCCGCAAGTGAGGTGCGGCCCAGTCAACAGTTCTATTCAGAATGACGGTGCCCATAGAGTGCAGCAACAGGATTTTCGGTTCTTTGCTACGGCGTGAACTTCTTAGCATACCACATATTTTCTTTCACTTCATGGGTGAGTTTCAAGGGGTGACGGTGCAGTGGCGGGAGTCCGCCAGAAGAGAAGTTAGGTGCATGGCCAACCTCGTTTGCTATATGTACTGTCACGTGGGCAGCAAATGGTGCTCATGGCTATTTGTCACGGATGCCATGGGAGAGAATGAACATGATCATGGGAGTTTTGGCATTTGTGCTACCGAATTGCGGCCAGGTGAATTTCACACCTTGTTGCGACATGGTGAGGCGCCGGGTCTCACGGTTGCCAGACTTGATTCAGTTGGAGGTGCCAGGCACCCTGAAAAGATGCTGCAACCCACAGTCCCTTTCATCCGGTTGCCAGATAAATATGTCCAAGATGATAGATGGAAAGTTGTTGAGGTAGGTCGATGGAAGTTTGGTGACCACATCACCATCGGGGAGTCAAGAACAGTGGTACTGGTACAGCTGTTGAGAAGACTATAGGGGCTTGGCCCCAAGTTCATGGTTGTGTGGACGCTTCGTTGCAGGACAACCGTCCGACGGCGTGCTCGATGGCGAAGGGCAGAACATCATATGCTCTCAACCGAATTTCGAGACAAAAAGCAGCAGTGTGTTTAGCAGCAAACATACGTACTCTGTTGCCGTGGGTCGAGAGCCAGAAGCAACCAGCAGACAAAACATCCAGGTTATGGTGAAGTTGGCGGACATATGTGCTTGTGTGCGGAGACTGCACCCTGATCTCCAAGCACGAGTTACTCCGGAAACTCTCAAGACGTATAGAGATGCGATGGGACCTTTTATAGTGCATCTTCAGAACCAATATGACCTAGCCGTACAAGACCCAGAAGATGTGGATATGCTGTTGATGGGTTTTCGTACCGAGTTCGAATTGACCAAATCCAAGCATGTTGTGTTGGTGGCTGCAGTGGAGTTTTTTTTCTTCCTCACCTCAAAGGCAAATGGCAAACTGCTTCTATCTAGGGAAACGCTACGGGGGCGCGCCAGTGCAGAACACTTATATGTCACACTATTCCACTTCCCAAAGGATGTGCTTACTTACTGGCAGCACTGCGCGCATCTGAAGGCCACTACGGGCTTGGAGCGGCGATACTGCTGCAGCAGTGCCCAAGTTTGAGACCCAGTGAGCTGCTGGGTATACAGAGTAGTCATGTTTTTGTGCCAAACCTGAATTCTACAAATGCCAAGATTTACATACGTTTTGGTAGTGTGGTTTCTACCAAGTTAAACGAGAACAGTGTGTGATGATGTCTATGGCTGCATGCTTTTGCAATGGCTTGTTAGAACTCCCACTGCACATGATCGACTTTTTGACTTTGGGTACAACTATTACAACCAGTCCCTCAAGCATGCTGAGCAGCATTTTGGGATGCAAGCTGGGTGGACAGCCCATTCGGGGCGAGCTGGTTTTGCCACAGATCTCATCGTGCAGGGTGAGACAGTTGCCACTGTCCAAGCACGAGGTCGCTGGCTGAGTGAAAGTTCCTTTCGTTGTTGCTACGTGGATGTGATTGGCCCTAGGCACCAAAGCAAGAGTGCCGGTGCGAGCAGCACGCGCACCTGTAGTTTGTGGTTTAGTGCTTGGCGCGCATGAGTCGCAAACGTCACGGCTCTGTGGAGCCATACCTTCGTCGCGACCTACGACGGAAAGAAAACCAGTTCATGCTGCCTCTTCCTCCAGAAGGCCTCACCGCATGGGGAAAGAGAAAATGGAGGGACGAGGAATTGAGGCAGATGTGGATGCCCAACGGCGTGAGCCAGGCAACATCGTCCACTCCAGCAGCTCCAGCGGCGCCAGTGCCAAAGGCTTCCACAAGGGTAAGGGCAGGGGCCGCTTACTGGCCCAAACGGCCGAAGAGTCAATTTTTGACTAGGCTTGGAAGATGGTTTCGTTTTGGTTGGCTTTGCAAGGGCACATCTCACTTTGCTGTTGGCTGTCGCTTTGTCTGGCCAACACGGTCGCGGCAGCTGATCTTTCTGAGTCGACTGCAGATGTGGCTGTGTGAGCGTTGAATGCCACTGCACAATTTGCTTCAGGGGCTAGCTAGCTGATGCTACAAGCAGCGGCCAATGGCCTCACCACAGGGGCAAACCTGACCTATGGAAGGGAGTGGAACTTCATGACTTGCATGCTCATTGCTGCAATGGGCAGTTGCTCGTTGATGGTCCTGATTCTTTGGTAAGTTGGCTCAATTCCACCCAAGCAGCAACATTGGTGCCGTGTCTCTGGATGCACATCTACGTCGGCAGCTACAGGCAGCCAGTGGATCCATCAACGTTGCAATTCCCATGATGCAGGCAGCGACTAATGAGCTTGACATTGGGGGCAAGTACTGGAGCAGAAGAGTGTGGGCTCTGGTTCATGGCTCTGGGCGTCTGCAGTTGACCTATGACGCCGTAGCTTTGGATTTCAAACCCCTTTGGGCAAAAGCACTGTGGCGTGGGCTGCCACTTGGCAGTGAACGGGAGCAGATCCTGCAACTCTTGCGAGATACTTTGGTTTCTTTGCCCAAACAATTGGTCTCTCATCACCCCTGATTCATTCACCTCCGACCACACACTGGCTCAAGCGGCTCAAGGACAAGTTGCGCATGGCATTTCGCCGCAGTTTCCTGGCATGTGGATGTCTGGCCGAAGCATGTTGGTCAGTTATCCCCCAGAGCAGGGGGTTCTTCTCTTGGCTGGCAGGGTGCTTTTCGTGGCTGGCCTTGATGGGGTCACTGTGCTTGATTTTTCTCTGCATTGTGCTGGTATGGCTACTTCAGTTTTTAGCCGGTGCATTGCGCATGGCACGTGAGAGCAGTCACTCGGAGCAGCGCGGTAATGGCCATCACGGGTTGCCGTCCTGAAGCAGCTGCGGTAGTTCCTGAAGAGGTCAGTGATACTAGTTCACAATGGTCTATGTTGTTTGGAGAGGACGGGAGTCCAGTGGTCAGAGCACAAGTGACAGTGCAGGAGTGATGCATAGCAGTGCGAAGTTCACTAGCACAGTGTGCCGTTCAATCGGCCTTCCATTTTTCTGGCTGCTGATGGCATGGCAGTTGCAGCAGCTGGAGTCGTGTCTTGGAAGACCTTCGGCATGGGTGAAGAAACATGCCAGTGCTTTTGCCTTTCTGCATGGATGGGATGTCAGCGCAGAGCAGCGAGTGAGGGTTTGGGAATGCAGTTGAGCGCACGAATCTCTCAAATATGCAAAGATGCGAAGATGAGAAGATGTGAAGATGCGAAGATAAGAAGATGTGGTGAAGATGTGAACATGTGAAGATGTATAGCAGCCCTTCACTATTAGAAGAACCTTTCGCTCAGACGCTCTCGGGAACTAAAAATGCATGATTCGTGGTGGATGCGCAATCTTTTCCGCAGCATTTCCCTACCGCGCATCCTGCATATGGGTCTTGTCTAGGTCTGAAAACATCTTACTACTCTGACTTTGCACTCAGATCACATGGAGCCTTCTATTGCAATGATTGCCATTGCCTTATCCAAGAAGTTCAACCAGGATCTAGTTGTTTAGTGTTGGTTTGCTGTTTCAAACCACAACCAAAAACATGTCCCAGCGAATCTTGGTCCCATCTAAGCGTGAGTGGGCTCAAAATGCATACAGGTGTTATTGCCAACGCATCCGGCAGGGAATCAGATTGCTGCGACTTGTCGCCATATGGCCCAATCATCTACAGGAACCTTTAGCAGAGTCGCGGTTGCTATGGTGTGACAAAGTGTCCGATCGTGGGACCCGGAGGTCGTTGCAAGGTTCAGGAGAACCCCCAAGGTTTGCTGCCAACAACATTGGTAGCGGAGCCTGACAGCTTGAAAAACAGGTGCCTGGAAGTACTCAAGGTTCTGGAGGAGCTAGGAGCACAGCATCCATGTCCTCTGGAACAACAACATTGTCTACAAGCGATGGAAGCGGAGAGATTCGATATTTTTCAGGTGAATCGGAAGACTACAAGGAATATGGAAGATGGAAGCTTTGGCTTTCAAGCAAGTTCAAGACCCTCGACAAACTGCAAGCTGATGCCCGTGGGCCCTATCTGTTCACTTGCTTGTCAGGTAAGTCCCTAGAGACAGTGGAGCATGTTGACCCTGCAGAGTATCAAAAGGATGGAGGTGAGCAGGTTTTGCTTAGACTCCTTGATGCTCGTTTCCCTGGGCGTGACCAGACAAATGAGTTAGCCGAAGTCCTCAACGAGGTGTTTTCACTGCGTGCGACTGAGGGCAAAAGTCTTCGTCCTTGGGGCAGCCAAGCCACAGATCTATTTGATCGTTGTGAACGCAAAGGTGGGGTCAAGTTCCCTGAAGAGGCTCATGGGTTTGTGTTGCTGAAGTGGAGTGGTCTGACAGAGGAGCAACAGGCCGTTGTCAGAGGCCGTTCACTGCAGGGCATGGGGGTGCTCAAACGAGAAGAGTTCAGCATGGCGATGCGAAGTTGCTATCCGGATTTCGTTGTCAGCCGTCGCAAGGCGGTTGCTCTGGTGGATGATGAAAATACTGGGTCTGCATGTACCCGGCAACGAATCAGAAGTGGGTGGCTTCGACGATGTGACCATGAGATCACCTTTCCTGCTGATGAATCTGATTTTTTTGCCCTGAGCAAGAAGTAGCTGCAGTCTTGGCCTCGACATAAGGAGAAGAGAGCTGAGATAGCGAAGTTACAGAAGGCTCGTCGTTTCCACCAGGCCAAAGAACTGCAGCGGTCGTTCAGGGTGGAGATAGATCGAAGAACTCAAGAAGAAAACGAAGTGCAACAGGTGTCATCGGGTGGGGCATTGGGCGAGAGAGTGTCGCCAAAAACAGGATAGCTCTTCCAAGCCGTCGTCATCAACGGCTTCACAGTCCAAGTCCTCGCCAAAGGAAAGTGGAGCCGGCAATGTGGCTCGAGAAGCCTCCGTGCCTGAGGCACAACCGGAGTTCGTGGCGTCAGTGAGATGCCAACAAACCTTGGTACAACAACTGCAGCAGCGTTTGACAGGTGAGCATGGGATTCCATCACAGCCGGTGACTGACCTTACAACGGAGGTTTTTCTGGTGAGCAGCCCAGGTTTTGCCGTTTTGGACTCGGGGTGTGGGAAGACCATCATTGGTGATCGCACTCTGAAACAGTTCCAAAAACTATGGCAAGATGATGGTAGGTATTCTCCCCAAGTCGGAGACCAATGTTCTCAAGTTTGAAACCGGTGAACGTGAAACAACTACATCTCCAGTGATCATGCCGGTGGGGTTAGCTGGACGTTTTGGAACAGTCCAGGCTGCCGTTGTCCAGGGCGACGCACCACTGCTGCTCTCAAGACCAGCGCTCACGCGCTTGGGTGCCACCATAGACTTCCATGCTGATCGACTGCCAGTCTTTCATGAAGCCATCGCCTTGACTGACCCTCAAGTTGGAAGGACTCAGCGAGGCAAGCCTATCTATTTGCCTCAGGATGTGCCCAATGTCACCACGTGGGGACGCAGCATCATTCAGTTTGGCAAGTTCATGGCCAAGCGTGGTGAGCCGAGCTTGTCATATGCCGAGCTGCTTGAAGATCGCACCAACGTTGAGAAGTGTGGCTATGTGAAGTGGGCCATTGCCCAGACTGATTCTGCCAAGGTTTTGCTGCTGGATTTGGCCTCATATTTGTGTGTCCGCCTGGACGAAGAGGCCGAGGGGGAGCAGTTGCCGTTCATTCCGGGCACTAGCACCCTGCGTGTGTTCAGGTAGAAGATAGGCAAATGTTTTGGATCCGTTGGCATGCACAGGAACTCATCAAGACGTATAAGGAGATGGCCATCTCCCTTCCTTTCAGTTTTTACTTTTGGGACTGTTAATGCCACAGCATCCAGCAGGGTATCAGATTGCTGCACTGGTGGCCATATGGCCCAATCATCTACAGGAACCTTTAGCAGAGTCGCGGTCGCTATGGTGTGACAAAGTGTCCGATCGTGGGACCCGGAGGTCGTTGCAAGGTTCAGGAGAACCCCCAAGGTTTGCTGCCAACAACATACAGGTATATGCTAGACTAGAAAGTTCTACAGCATCCTGTCTTACACCGGTACTGACTGTTCTTGGTATTTACTGTTTCTATTCTTATCTTCAGGGCATCTTTGCAAACAAAACCCGGCTACTCCTTGCCCCGGTCTGCTTTACTTCTTGCCTAGTGGCTGGAGAAATTTCAGGTCAAACTGTAATATGAACGCGCGTTTGGCGCACATAGATCATAAACATTCCGTAAATATTGGCAAAAGTGTCAAAGGCATGGGCGGTATCTTGAAGATGACCTCAGCATTCCTCTGTTCTTCCAGCGGTGCAATCTGCAAGACTGCGGTTTGGAACTCTTGTAGTGGCTTCACAACAATCTTCGCTAACAGCGGTTCTCTCTTTTGACCCATAGGCCCTACAACGAAGCCTTTCGAACTGCAAACGACAGCAAGCGATTCTCCTTTCACCTGGTTCAGGCTACCTCTTCCTCTGAAACTTCTTGGGAATTCACGCGAACTGCTTCTTGGCATCAACTTTGCAAAAAGCATCGTCGCAGTGGGGATGTTGAAAACAGCTCATGCGCCCTTCTCGGCCCAAGCTGCCTCCCATTTGACTTGTCTTGTTCCACGCTGCCATTCCATAGATCCATTCAAAGCCCTACACGATCTACAAGCCAATTGAAGCGCGGAAGAGGCTGCCCCACCTTGAAAAGACGCTCTCTCAAGCTGCAAGCAGCACACAATGAGCGGATTGATCTACTTTCAGACATGCGCAACTGGTTTGTGAACGAAGAATCGTTCAAAACCTTAACGGACACAAGATTCAGGGACACAGTCACTGACTCTGGCACAAACGCATCTGGTTTTCCAACTCCATATTCACCAAAAGTCCAGTTGGCATTGCTCTGTCCAGTTCCTCAGCACAACGCATGCCTTTGCTGAAACATCTTTCCAGTAGCAAACGCCCAATGCTGGCCTGCGAAGCATACAGTTTCAGCGGCGTGCCACTGTGCAGTGTGCCACCAGATGTGTGTAACTAACCTTTTCTTGCGGCCCGCCTGCTCCCAAACTTAACTCAAGTGGCGACTGGAGAATCATTTGCGTAAAGTGGTCCAATCGTGCGTCTACCATCCACACAAGCCATCACAACTTTGCGGTTTTGCAGTGTGGTACAAACCTTTCTTGCCTCAACCTTCCTTTCCTCGCCTCAATCGGTGTTCGCCTTCCAAATCGACAAAGAATCACCGAACTGTGTGGGCAAAAAATTGGAGGACGTTCTTCAAAGTGGGACCTCAAGCCTTCACAACATTTGCTCTCAACACTTGAACTTGCAGGACGTCCTCAAGCTGCGCGACGCAAACAGCCGCAGGTTGTGCCAGTTTTCGGGGTCTGCTTAGTTTGCTTAGTTTGCTTTGCAACACGTTTGTAAAGAGCATGAGGATGTGCAAATGTAGCCGCGGGTAGTGCTGTGGGCACTGCTGTGGGCAGTGGCGGCAGGTCTACGGCTGCACGCGCGTGGACACAGCAAATGCAGCTGAGGCGACTAGTCAGAGATGAACATTTCAAAATCGATCAAGGAAGAACCAACGGAATCCATCATGTGGTTCATCTGGTTCAACTCAATGGCGTAGACTTGGCAGCTTGGAGATCAAGATTGTCAAGACAAGATTGCCACAATCAAAGAGGGCCATGGCCATGGCACACAAAGGACTGACTTTTGAAAAACAAAAAATGAAACAAACAAACTGAATTGATTGTGGGTGGTGACCATGACTCCTGTGCATGTTTGGGAGGCATGCCGTGGCTGCTTGAGCCGAAACACTAAGCACCAAACTTGCCAAAGCCAACACGATTTTGCGAGTCCTTGGGCCCAGCTGGCAGAGCGTTCAGCGCACTGCATCCGAACTTCGTATCCCGACTAATTAATCATGCACACGTACTTGTAGTACCAATCTCGGCTTAAAAGCACCATGTTTGCTGTGCACGATGCTGCTGATGACTTGTCTATGTGCTTGAGTAACTTGATTTTTTGCGTTGGAATGCTCTTTGCTCTTGATTCCACCTTGCTCTGGACCCCTTCTTTGCTTTACTCTTCATCATGACTTCTCTCCATCATAATGTAACTGTGCTAATGCCCCTACATGTCGAGCAGTGCAGAAAAGAGACAATTCAACCACAGACCAGGGAGGGAAATTTGGTTGCCAAACCGGTACGAGGTAGCCGACGCAGGTTTCGAACAGCACACCTTGTGTTCAAATGGATTTGATGGATCTTCCCGTCTATGTAGTTCCTGCATGTTCCTGGTGGTTAAAACTCCCATTGAAATGGAGGCGTGCAAATTACACATCTGTGCTGGAGCGTCCACTGGAGCTGCAGCGGGCGCCGAATAGCTGCGTGTTGCGGAGTGGGGTCGGTGTAGGGCCACTTTGTCACTTACGCAGTCCTATAGTGTTTGCAATGCTGCATTGCAGCTCGCCATGATGCCATCTGCTTGGCAATATTGTGTTTGCAGCTCTCCATATCCTAAGCGTTGCTGCGCAAAAGGTTGCTATAAAGTGCATTCTGCATCCCGGCTTCCGTCCGCCTCCGCTGCCTCCGCCGTCTCCATCAACCTCTCTAACAAATTTATTTTTAGCCAATTTCTCTCCATCAATCTACATCTAAAAAAATTACCTGTTTCAAATGGATCTCTATCTCCATCGCGTTGTGCGTGGCAAACGTGGAACTTTGTGCGTCTCTAGACCTGTTTGCTCTTTTTACCGCTGTTAAACATAAACGTTTAGCCTGGTTGGGTCTTCACAGCCCGACCCCAAAAATTGTACTTTGCAGGTGGCCCAAAAATAATCGACCACATGAAACAAGCGGGGGGCCGGAGAACCCAAAAAAGCAAAACCACAGGAAACAATTATATAAATTGGTAGCTGGCACTTCCCTTCCTCCCCATCACTCCAAACATTCCACAACTTCCATCCTAACCCAAGCTTTCCCCAAAAAAACAAAATTAAAGGACCGGATAACCCTACATGTCAGCTTCTTCCAATGACACCAAGCAGATGTGAAATTGAGATGGGAAAGGCAGGAAAGAAAGGAGATGGTGCAAGCCAGCTAGGTTGGGTGAAAGAGCTGTGAGTGACAGTGTTGTGTGTGTGTGAGTTTGTGTGTGTACCAGTAGTACCGCACAAGGCGGTGGCGGAAGTTTCAAAAATAGAAAACCTATAGCGAAGCCACTGATGGACTGAAAGGTGCTTGAAGTCTCCTCTCTTTCTCTCTCTTTCTCTGACTATCTACCTACCTACCTATCTATCTTCTATGTATCTATCTATCTATCGATCTCTCTCTCTCTTCCATCTAATTACCTATCTATCTATCTGTCTACCTATCTATCTATCTATCTATCTCTCTCTCTCTCTTTCATCTGTCTATCTGTCTAGCTGTCTACCTGTCTATCTGTCTATCTGTCTACCTGTCTATCTGTGGTGCAGCGTCATTCAGTGTAATGTAGTGTAGTGTAGTGGAGTGCAGTGGAATGTATTGTAGTGTAGCGTAATGTAGCGTAATGTAGTGTAATTTGTAATTTCGTGTAGTGGAGTGTAGTTGTGTATAGTCGCAGGTGTAGTTGTAGTGTAGTGGAGTGTAGTGTAGTGTAATGTAGTGAAGTGTAGTGGAAGGTAGTGTAGTCTAATGTAGTGTAGTGGAGTGTAGTGGAGTGTAGTTGTGTAGTTGTAGTTGTAGTTGTAGTGTAGTGGAGTGTAGTGTAGTGTAATGTAGTGAAGTGGAGTGTAGTGGAGTGTAGTTGTGTAGTGTAATG
>Ga0126342_10015963_pt1 | contig 13119 bp, 9 predicted proteins | sample Cyp1metagenome_FD_92528 | JGI IMG/M metagenome (GOLD analysis project Ga0126342, IMG submission 92528) | Coral microbial communities from Lord Howe Island, Old Settlement Bay, Australia - Cyphastrea 1 metagenome | ecosystem: Host-associated > Invertebrates > Cnidaria > Coral ... | reverse complement strand
TTTTTCCGACAATCAGTACTTTCGGATGTTTTTGGTCTCAATGGCCGACATCATTGGCAGTTACGAGCGGCTGCCCAACGATGCGGTGCGGGCGGTTGCCGTCGCGAAGCGACGTGAATACAACATACACAAACATATAATAATATAATCCTTTGTATAGAAAACTCAGATTCATAGGTCCAAACAGTTACTTATCAAACATATTGAAACATGTTGATTCAAATCCCCTATGAGTGGGAGTTAATGGGAACATCATCTATAAATTGGGTTTTTCCATTGCTATATTTGACTACCTAAGTGGGTAAGCTGAATGTTGTGTGGGGCCATTGAATCATGGGAAAGGCCATAAACATGGATCCATCCCATGAAATGCTCAGCAAATATTCGACAAGTCTGGTCGCAAATAAGTCAGAAAATTCACATCACAATTCGCATAGTCAGAGTTCACAAGCAGAATTCAAGAATTCAGCCCAAACATGATATATCCGGTATATATCCCATGTGGAGTTTACCTCTAAAAAACCGAAAAAAAAAATCTGCCACCAAGACACCGCACCCAGCGTTTTGCACGGCAGGACATGCTGTGGAACGAGGACCCCGAGGGGTCACCCCACGAGAGCCGCCACGTGGTCTGCGCCACCGCGCAGTTCCAGCGGGAGAAGGCCGCGGCCAAAGCAGCGAAATTGGCCGAGGCGACATCGGCGGGGGCGTTGTTCGAAACGCCTGGTGCTGGTGGAACTTCGCTATGGAAAATGGCCTATGTATAGATGATGGATGATGATTTGCCTTTATTTGAAAATGATGATGTTCTATAGTTTTGTTCAAGTACTAGAGGGTAATTGGAGGATCATCCCACTTAGCAACTGGTTAATGACCATATTTATAGCCCATGATTTAGGTTAACTATGAAACATGTGGTGATACTCCAATACTAAATTACTGTTGATATATGATTGTTGCTTCATGCTATATATATATATGTGGGATAATCCCAGGATTGATTCATGTTCTGCAACCTATTTTATACATGGGGGGGACCATGTCAGATTGAATCACTTATCACTTGAGTCGGGCACCACATATATAGCTGGCTTCAGGTCATGAAATACAGTGGGCTTCAGAATCATTTACGCCATGGAAGCTATGGCCCATAAAAATAGGTGGCTTAGCTATGAAAAATGCATGGTGATTGTCTATAGCTATTTTAAATAACCAGAAGGTACTAACATCACAGATGTTCTGCAATAGTTCTTGAGAATACTTTGATGCATAGTTTAGAAACATCAAGATTGCGAGCAATGGGTGGCGTGAATCTTAATGAAGTACCAAACAATGAGAATGTTCCGGAATTTAACCAGCATTGGGATTTTGTCAACATGAATAGGATGTAGCTGAAGATAGCTGGAGAGATGCATAAATATATATTATATAATATATAATATACAGAACGAACACGTATGCATATAGTATATGCATGTATATTTACTATGTCTTGACGTTGTGTTTGGGTTTAATTTTTGGGACCATGCCTGGACTAAAACTACCAACCTTGGGCAGCAAATACATGAACACTATCACTCCATCAATTTTTCGTTGATACATGAAATATATTTGAAGATCATTAAAGGCTAATTAGATCAACCATATACAATACAGAGATGTATTTCAGCCATAGTTCCAACACCAAGTCAAATATCATCAAATATCATCAAATATCATCAGATATCATCAGATAGAGATAGATCTAAACCAGAGAAATACATATATATATATATACATAAATACACTATTTCTTCAGGGCAGTGGAAACCGCATCACATGGTGGAAACCAGGTCCCGGCCGCGGCGGAATCCCCGGCACCGGTGCTGACCGATGCCCCGGCGGCTCCGGCGCCGGCGGCGCCGGCGGCAGCGGCGCCGGCGGCAGCGGATGCGAAATATGTGGCTGGGACATTGGATTCCCATGACGGATCCGGCTGGTGCTGGGAGAAATTAATGCTGTCCCAAAATAAAAAACGGGGTATTTCTTGATGGGATCCATGGAGCACCAAAAAAAAATGGCAGAATTACATGGATCCTAATTATGGGATATGTTTCACCATTTTTCCGCCACTTTCCATCATTGAAAAACCCATGGTTTTCCCCGGCCGCAGGTCTTCGGCTCGCCCGGCGAAGTGGACTGCCCGCCCGGTGCCGTGCCGCTGAGCGAGCAGGATCAGTGCGAGGCTGCCGCCAAGGCCCTGTCCAAGGACGCCGAGGGAGCGGCTGGGGAAGGTTAATATATGGTTACCCTCTGGTAATTTAACACAACTATGGAAAATCACCATTTAGTTCGTGAATTTTCCCATGAAAAATGGTGATGTTCCATAGTTATGTTAGTTTACCAGAGGGTAATATTGGTTTATAGTGGTTCATAGTTGTTTATAGTGGTTAATAGTGGTTAATAGTAGTGAATGATGGTTAATATATGGTTGATAATGATTACCATCTGGTATTTTTTTTTACGAGATCATGTGGGTAAAACACTGATAAAGAATCTATGAAACTATTTGTGGGATGGTTATTTGGGGGATAGTAATGACTATGAAAGTTAATGATAGTGGGTAAAAAAACGGTATGAACCAAACTTTTTTGGTGATTTATGAAGAAACTAAGATGTGATAGTAATTAGCCCTTTTATAATCAAATGGGAACAAAAAACAGTATGATTTTCGGGATAATTATCCCATCAACCTATGAACTATTAGCCCATGAAAATTATCCCATGAATGTGGGTAAAACACTGATAAACCATCATCCAGTCATCACCATTTTTGTAGGTGGTATGCCAACTATTCCCCAAGTCTGGGTGGTTACTATTGTTTTACCCACATGATTTTGGTTTTATATGGGATCTAAATGAACAAAATTATGATACCTTAAGTTTTATATGGATCTACTAAATATGAAATGGAGATAAATATGATATAATATGATATAATATATATATATAATTCTATGAAAAATATGAGGTTGCATTTTTCTTACCTATCTTAACAGCAGCCCAGTAATATGATATTTTCTGGTGATGTTTAACACTTTGCGAAGTGGAAAATGGATGGTTTTTATTGTCCTTTGAGTTCGACGAATGGTGCTTTAGCTAGGGTTTGAATGGTGATCTGAACCAAAGGTACGTTAAAGAACCAGAGGGTACATATTACCCTCTGGTTCTGTCAAAATAGCTATTGAAAAGGCCATAGAAATAGTGGATTTATCAATTAACAATGGTGATTTTCCATAGTTATCTTAGTTTACAGAGGGTATATACATAGTGCTTTAATTACCCTCTGGTTATTTAACGTAGCCATTCAAAATAGCCCATAGAAATAGATGGTTTACCTATTAAAAATGGTGATTTTCCATGGCTATGTTAAATAACCAAATGGTAATGATATAGATATCCAACTATGTATTGATATCCCACCATTCATTTTTTTGGGGGTTTCCTAAAATGGGGCCCAAGTCACCATGGGGCCCTAGATGATAAACGGTGGTATATATACCACCCGATTTTTACAAACGTGGCAGCCAGGAATTTTCCCCATGTACCCTTTGGTTATTTAACATAGCCATGGTATAGATGGCCCATAGAAATAGATGTGTTTTGATGATTTACCTATTAAACATGGTGATTTTCTATAGCTACGTTAAATAACCAGAGGGTATAAATATTTTGCTCGATGAAACCTTCATGTATAATTGGGGGATGTTCAATTGCCACGTCTGATAACCAGATGGTATTATCACTACTTATTGATGTGTACTATTTATTAGTGTACATGCTTTACATGTAGATATACACATAACATCTATAGTCATTTATTAGTCATCCACACAAAAAAGCACTCTATAACTATTTGATTGGTGGTTTGGAACATGAATTCTATGTTTCCATATATTGAGAATTTCATCATCCTAACTGACGAAGTCCATCATTTTTCAGAGGGGTTGGTCAACCACCAACCAGCTATAGATAACTATGTTTGCTTATTAAGTTGTTTACGTTTGACTAATATATCGTATACGAAACCATCGTATTGATCATCGTGACCGTCGTTAAAAAACCGGGCTGGAAAACATGCACCGTTTATGGACGTAGCGATGCAATTTGGATTGGGGTGAATACGATAGGCGATCTATAAAATCACGTGAAATTATGGATTTGGAACCCGCGTTCTTTGATATATGTACATAATATATAATTATATATATACTGTATATGTATATTATATGTATATTATATGTATATAGTGCATTTTGATGCATTTTGTGGGAGAGAAATATGACCTCAACTAATGGTGCGCTACAGTTCCCCAAGTTCCCCAAGTGATTCGTCGTGATGCCACCGCTGAGATGGCAATCTCTCCATGTGTTTTTCTTCGAAATCATCCTTGAGATATCTGAAGATCTTGAGGTTTTTCATCATGTTTCCCATGAAAGTCAGGGTTTCTATGGTTTTTTATGTGGTAAAATCAATGTGTTTAAACTGGTGTTTCTATGGTAAAAATCAGGTGTTCTATGTGGTTGTTCTATGGTTTATGTGTTTTCCATATGGTAAATCCCATGGCTTTCCCCAAAAAACGCCAGGAGTATGTGGAGCTGAACCCCGCCGAAGGCGATCCACCAGGTGCTGCGGGCGTGCCATTTTGTGCCAGGGTCAACCGGCCAGGCGGAATATATCAGCAATATATTCAATATCATGTCAACGTAGGATTTTTTTTACCCCCCTACATTATCCTACATTTATAGGGGATTACTGTTTATCATATTTTTACATTTATGGTTGATATATGTTGATATATACTTACAGTAAATGGGATATATCAACCGTAAATAATGCAAATATAGATTTATGGTTGATATACAGTTGATATACTATAAATTGATATACTGTTGATATGTCTGGTATATACTGTAAATGGTATGTTTGGTATCAATCGTACATGGTATGTCAATGATATTAGGCTATTCATAGCATGGAAAAATCATGACATAGGAACTCTAAATCCAGGCCACAATTCCTCGATCAAGGACACATTTTTCCGTTTTTTTCGGGAGAACCCCGGCTTCGTTGGTACACATGTTGTTGGTTGGCCCAGCATATCCTGATGCTGCCGCCCTTGACGCATGCATTAGTCTATAACCAATACGATATAGTATATATAGTAATGTCTTATTCAAAGATAGAATCGTCACTTAACAAATTTTAGAAACATGTTGTATATATAAACTCTCTATATACAGTATATATATAATTATATATATACATATGTATAGATACCCATAGTTGCTCCTGTTCCCTCCTTGGATGTGCATCCCTTCGTTTCTAAGTTGGTAAGAAGCATCTGAAATATGCCAATCCACCAGAAATATAAGTTACATATTGCATGATATATAAAGCAAGCATTTTCAGGCTGCAGTCAATGTCAAATCAAACATTTACTGATTCTTCCAACATATTGCCTGTTATACCCCCATCACATCTCAATAATATCCATTACCATCCAACCGTCGATGGTTGGTGAATCCCCAAAGTATGTCGATATCATATCCTGTACATCATTGGGATTATATACGGGATACATGGATACAGCCCATATTGAACTTAGGGAAAAAATAAATAAATGTGTTATTGTTGTCATAAACCAACGTTTAACTCCTGTTGCTCATAAGTTCTAAATCCCATTTATACATCCATGAATCCCAGTTTTTTCACCAAAAAACACTACAGCCTGCAGGTTGTCAATATCGGCCTCCCGACCAAGACGTCTACTTCAACAGCCACGACACGGGCGCACCCAATGCGGCGCGGCAGCCCGTGTGCCGCGAAGATCCCAAGGCTGCGGCGTTGCTGACCACGCGGGCGCCGGCCAAGGAGTTCAAGTTCAAGTGACTGGGATTTATTGGGTTGATATACTATATCAACCATAAATATAGTATATCAACCATAAATATAGTATATCAACCATAAATATGGTATATCAACCATAAATATGGTATATCAACCATAAATATAGTATATCAACCATAAATATAGTATATCAATTGACGGGTTGATGGTTGATGGTTTGGGGATTATACTAACCCTCTATAGCCATCAGAAACCATGTCAATCATGTGGCTGTTTCTAGAAGGGGGATCTCCACATCACCATGGTTACAATGGTTACAATGGTTGTTTCAATATATATTCTGGTTGGTGGTTTGGAACATAATTTTTATGACTTTCCATTCAGTTGGGAATGATCATCCCGCCAACTGACGAGCATATTTTTCAGATGGGTTGAAACCACCAACCAGTATTATACTATCCCTCTTTGATGATGAGTTTGGGGGATTTAAGATGTTTTAATGAGTATTTTAGCATTTTAATGAGGATCAACCTTGGTTAGATACTCTTTAGTACTTGATTTCTTTGCTATCAATGGGTAAAATGATGTAACATGTACAAACCAGCTAAAACATCTGCTTTTTAAGGATCTTTTTGGCAGGTATCTAAGATTCGCCATGTTTTGCTTGGTTGGTTTTTTGGGATTTCATCGCAGATGGAACTCGGAATCCCTGTCGAATCCCTTGAATCCATGAGCTGGGAAGTCCTATAGAAAGTAAAGATTGACATTTGCTGATATTACTCGAACAACAATTTACTATTTATATAAGGATTACTTACCAATTAGGATTACTTAGGATTACTTAGGATTTGACATATCCTACTTACCATTTTAGGATTACTTACCAATTAGATAAGGTACCGTAGGATATGGTGTTGTTTTTGTTTGTGTGTGGGAGGTTGCTATTTCATGGTGCTCGGGTAGCAGTTATGGATGGTCAGAGTCGACCCAGTCGACCCACGTCGTTGTGTCATTGGAAATGGAGGGATTCAGGCTGAGATTCCAGCAGAAGAGTTGTGTTTGTGATTCGTTCAGATATACAGTCATAATTATTTAATTAATAGTGATCAGTAAAACATACAATATATCTATATATAGATGTTTAATTCTATCATAATATCATAAGATGTCTGCTTTTATTCAGAATTTCTCAGGTCGGTTCACTTTTTTTTGTTTCCCCATTCCCGTTGCGTCTCAGCGCAGCGACTGTCATATCCGAGTTACGTCATGGGCGAAACCGACACGGCAGATTGCCCTGCGGGTGGCGCACCGGTAGAGAGCTCCGTTGCTTGACGGGCAGTGGTTTGGAAGCTTCGGTGTTTGTGTTGTTCAAATGGAGGGATATAAGAAGCCAGAATATATTCATGGTATCCCACTAATTCCCACTTATAAACAAATGACCAATGTAACAATTGGATTTCTTCTTTTATGTGTCTTGAAAATTTATAGTAAATGGAGGAATATGTGCCAACCAGCTAGGTAGTTTTTTTTCAGGGTATTTGAGATAAGCCATAAGGTATGAACATGGCCCTGATATTTTGACGCGGAGATGTCAAGGATGGGAATATTGAGGATACAACATGAGACAACCATTGCGGATATCGCCAACACAAAAACAGAGGTCTTTGAAATTCAATTGGGATATCCCTGGAGCACATTCTTTGTACAGATGAATTTTCCAGAGGGATCTCCACCAGAGTGGTGAAAATTCTGGGTCGAAAATGGGGCTAGCCATGGATGCCATACCATCATTGGACATATATGGGGGTACTATGGATTCTATATATATATACTATATATAGAACTAGGTCCACACTAATGATCAACAACTAGTACAAAACTTCTGTCAACTATTTTTGGCAAATGGTCATATATATATAATATATTTCAGGAACCCCCCCTATATTTTGGAGGCCTACCATCGGACTCAGGAGGAGTGTGCAGCCGCGGCTAAGAAGTTGGGTAAGATCTATTTGGGCGATTCTTGGAGAAAGTCAGCGACCCACCTGTTGTGTTTCGGGGGCCACAACGGACTGAGGAAAAGGAGAAACGTATCGATTTATGATGATTTATGGTTGATATACTGTTGATGTATGGTTGATATATGTTGATAAATATGATTAACGGGATTTATATCAGCAATATACTGTAATTACCCTCTAGTTATGACTAACAGTGACTAACATTGATGGTATAGATGGCCCATAGAAATAGATGGTTTAGCGAACTTAACAATGGTGGATCTTTCCATGGCTATGTAACAAATAACCAGATGGTAGATAGAAATGCGAGAAACTGATTTTTGGTGATGTATATAATATATATATATTATATTAAATATATTGCTGGATATAGCCAGTTAAAAGGGTGGTACAATAATACTCGAAATAGAGTTGTAGGACGCCATCAACATGTCGTTCCCGTTTTGTCATACCCAACCCGGGCTAGGAACGCGCTGGAAAGTCAAGGGCCTGCTCCCCTGGTGTTTACACCCAAATAGTTGGTGTGTTCATGGATGTTCATCCCCGTTTTTTTTTGAAAAAATCGATATGTTCCACACTGTTCCCCTACATTTAAATTGTGCTCATACCAAGAAAATGATCAGAAGCTCTAGATTTCGGACATTCCATGGCTTTCCGGTTTAGATGCTTCCCCAGGAAAATGATCAAAACCATGGTTTCCTCTTCCTGCTGAACTCAGGAAGGAAATCCGGCTGAGATGGATCCCAAAGGACCGGATGTGGGTTAGTCATGGTTAGTCCCAGATGGGGAAAGTGTGATGATGATGGGGTACGTCATTAATAGTGGTGATTTTTTGGGGATATGTAAAAAGGGATATGTTGAGACAAGGACCAACATGATGTAACCAAGGTTAGTTGGAGAAACATGGGTAGACCATGGTAGACCTCTATTTCTGGTTGTTCATGGGGAAGACAATGATCAACTACTAGATTCTGCAGAAAAACTCAGAGCAAGCCATGTCGAACAGGGTGCTTTTTGCCCAGAATGACCCCCCACCAAAAAAAAAGGTGTCAGGGCTCCCAGAAGGCCCAAAAAGCATCCTGTAAACTAACATAGATGTGAGTTTAACCCACCATGTGTAGATCATGTTCCGCGGTAAACCCAACAGGGGTGACGCCGGTCGCCTGTTGTTGGCTGTTGATGGGTATCAAAAAATCAAAAAAGACATGGCAGGATAACAACCACAACCATGGGAATGGAACATCCATAATATGGATATTTATAGATTATTTTCCCAGCTAGAACTCTCAATGTACCAGTGATTTTCCATTGCCATATTTCATTGCCGGAGGGTACATCTAGTCGAAATCCTGGATGTTCTTTAAAAAGATAATCTACCAATAAATCCCGGATATGAACACGAGCCAGTAGTTTCAGCAGTACGAAGGAACCATGTCCGTTGGGCCAAAAACATGTCCTGTTCGTGCGGTCTTTGGGGTCATGTTTGATTCAGTTTGCTGGTGGGGTAAATAATACACTCCATCCGATTGTCCTAAATCTGGGTGTGTTTGAGAATGTGATATACCCAAAAAATTGATCACCATTGCAATTTCAATAGGGCACATGGTGATACACCCATGGATTTGCGTTTCGCCTAATCTTCAGAGACACATACTATCCATGTCCTGCAGGGTTGGTCATCGCACGGTGCAGGATGCCAATTTCGAGTTCCTGACCAGGACATGTATTGGAACCCTCATGACACAGGCCATGGATCCATGGATCCATGGGGTTGGCAACCACGGGCTCTGGGATGAGTGGAACATGTAGCGCTACTCCACTCCGTATCCCTTGATTGGTTTGGATCTCCATTGTAAGGCCGGTAAGGCCAAGGGGTTAAACAGTGTTCAGGGACTTCGGAATTGTGGTTCAACATTGTTGATTTGTATCATTTTATATCCTCATCATCTAAACAAGCATGTTAAACAATTCAATATTTTAAGAGAATCCCATAGAATCCGGTTGGTGGTGTCTAAGATTATCATATATTCTGGTTCTATAGATATTTCTTATATATGTCTTATGTCTAATGTTCTTTATATAATATATTATATATATAATATATACATATAATACATAATATATTTTATATATAGCTGTATATGTCTTTATCATTCTTAATCCATTTGAAATGACGATCCCCAAGGACACCTTTCATTTTTCAGCTGGCTTCGCTGTGCAGGTGCCACAAACGCCGCACGCCAACCGGTCTGTCGTGAAGCTTGAGATATCTTGAGATCCCGAGTCGTAGCGAAGCAATCCCTTCATCCTACCCCATGACGGATCCATGGTGCTGGTATATATGCTAACATTGGGGGTATATTGATGGTATAATCCTACCCCATGTTTTTCATAGGTAATTCATGGTAATTCAATCAATGAATGGCCTTTTTTTTCAATAGGAAACTGTTAGTCATTACCTACTATTATCATTGGATTGGTTTAAGGGAAAATGTAATAGGAACCCCCCATGATCTTCATGGTAAAAACACCCATGGTTTCCGGTGAAGATTTTCCCAAACAAACCAATCCAATGCTATTAAAAGCCTCCAGTGAAATTCCATAGACCCTAAAACATATTTTTGGGGATTGGAAGAGCTCTGGTTCCACAAAAAAGATGGATGTTCAGGGTCTATGTGAATTTGAGGCATGGTAGATATCCCATGGCCCCCATATGTTTTTTTTTCCAACCAAGAAAATGATTAAACATGGAGAGTCAACCCACGATGTATGGGGTTGTTCGTGAATGGGATATGCCCCAAGTGTGTTTTTTTTGTTGGGGTATGTATATAATGGAATATATATCATGGGATATTTATATATATATATATATATGTATCAAAACTGGTTGGTGGTTTGGATCATTTTTTATTTTCCATAATATATGGGATAATCTTTCCCATTGACTTTCATATTTTTCAAGATGGTTATCGCACCACCAACAAGAAAAACATTACGTATATCCCTGTTGTTTGTTTCACCATGATGTATATATATATATATATAGTGTCATTAACGCATACCATAACAATGACATTGCTGTAGATAATATATATCCCATGATATATCACGGGTAACAACAAAAAATACATGTTATTTGTTTCGGGACTTCACTAAAAAGGCCGCTGCAAATGATCAAGATCTGCACGTTGCCGGGAAGGAAAAGGTCATCCAACCACTGCAGAACCAATGGTCCATGGTCGGTATTGCAGCATCGCTTTATCTAAGACTGGGGAATAGCCGGGATAGCTGTAGAATCGCGATCTGAATTGGTGAAAATGGCGATGAACACTGAGATTTAGGGGTTTTATTTTCCGCAGACAAACCTGCATTAAGACTAATATCTGGTTGGTGACTGGAACCTGTTTTTATTTTTCCATGTACTGGGAATAATGATCCCAACTGACGAACTCATATTTTTGAGAGGGGTAGGTATATCACCAACCAGAATATGATTAACCATCATTAACCATATAATAACCATTATCATTAACCATTAATATGAACAGTATATTAACCACTGGTTGGTAGGTCAACCACCAACCAGATATGATCCATGGACCAGTCACCCATAGCCGTCCTCCCTTGCAACATGCTGTAGCTCGTCCCCCGGAAAGCCGAAAACGGCTGTGTATCGACAGAAGTGACGCCGAAAACGGCGAACAGCGAAGTGCGAAAAGAAGGGTTGTGGTGGATTTGGGACAGAGACTAGACAGATGAGTCTGTCTGAAGATGGATACATTATGGATATATACTATGATTCTACTTGTATACAGCAGCATAGCCTTCAAATATCTTCAAATGTTCTCATTTTTAATAGAGAACATGGCGATTCACCATTGGATAAATGGGGTAGTTAGTTTTCAGACAGAGCCAGATCAGAGCATCCAGCCCTCTGGTAATGACTATATAATAACAGTTTGCTATTGAACATCGCCATAGAAATAGTTGATTTCGCCATTAAAAATGGTGATTTTCCGTAGTTATGTTAGCCCGTTTACCAGAGGGTAGTTGGTTGCATTTCCGTGATGTTCATCAATGTGCCAACAACCAAAGAAGATAGGTTAGAAAAGAATGTAGACAAGAACAAAAACCACATAACACATGACATATTGGATATATTGGACAGTTATGGTATATATATGTATATATTATCAATGTACAAATAGAACATATCACATCTTCAGCCATAACTATAGTCTATAGTGCCATAGAACAACTATGAATATATTGGATGAGTTTCTTAACCCACCGCACAGGACGCGCGTCCAATAGCTGTGGGCAGGTATTTAGAGATGTCCCTCCTGGTGCCAGGTGCGTTGAATGGTCCATGGTCCGAAGTTCCAGAAAATCCTGAGTTTCATGAGGGGGATATACAGTTAACTGGTTGGTGGTTTGGAACATAAGACTTTCCATATATTGGGAATAATCATCCCAATTTTGACTAATATTTTTAAGAGGGGTTGAAACCACCAACCAGGTTAATAAGTTAATGTGGGTGAAACAATGCCATAAACAATCCATGACTGGGATTTTTTTTTAGCACCTATTGATGGTGATTTGGGGGATGGTTTATGGCATTGTTTTACCCACATTAACTATAACTGATCCCACTAACTGACAATGGTACAGGGTTGCTCGGCCCATAAAAGCTAGCCACTTTTAGGCGGTAAATGAGTCATGTTACCCCTACATTCAGGCAATTTACCCCCCTTGTACCTGGAGTGTTTGGAGTAACCCTGTACAACATTATAGGAAACTGGTTGTCCAGGTCCATGTTTTCTGACGCGATTTCAAACCAGTTACAGTATAGTACATCCTTATCCTTACATTGCAAATCAAAGTCACAGATGGGTCCCTTCAAATATCATTCGATTGGTTTTGTGGCTTTGTTTGCGGGCCCCCGATTGAAACCATATGTGACAGTCCCATCCACCACTACGACACATCCCCTGAAGCTGAATTCAGACCTCAAACAAGAACAGGAGGGCTGTTGATTAGTGGGAAGGGAGATTATATACATATATAATTATATACATAATTATATTGTTAATGGGGGTAGCTCCCAATCCAGAATCCTCCAAAGTGACACCTGTCACACCAAGTTCCCAGCTGCTGCCTCGCAAGCTTCTTTTGACCACGCTGATCCCACAGCGATATCCGGTCGGCC
>Ga0126342_10015962_pt1 | contig 13119 bp, 18 predicted proteins | sample Cyp1metagenome_FD_92528 | JGI IMG/M metagenome (GOLD analysis project Ga0126342, IMG submission 92528) | Coral microbial communities from Lord Howe Island, Old Settlement Bay, Australia - Cyphastrea 1 metagenome | ecosystem: Host-associated > Invertebrates > Cnidaria > Coral ... | reverse complement strand
ATTCATTCTTTGGAGATTGTGTTTTGTGATTGTTCCATGTTCTGTAGGGGCTGTCCGTGGACATGGAACGGTTGCATTGAAAATTGAGTTCTGGTTTCTGTTGGGGTGGCATGTGACTGCAAGGATTGATTTGTGTTTAGCATGGTAATACCGAACTTTTGGACATCGGCTGAGGATGGATGATTGATAGCACCCGCGCTAGAAATGTGTGGAGCTCGGTTGCTTTAGTTGAAGTGAGAGTGATGATGGCATTCACGATGGCCATTGGTGAAACTTTGTTTGTGTTGCATGGAGTGAAAGTGGATTGCACGGTGGAGAACATGGAAATGACAAGGATTGTCGGTGAACATGCTTGCTAGTGAGCATTATCTGCATGCAAAGTGTTTGGTTCAAGTTGCGCACTCGTGACACTTTTGGAAGCATCGTGGTTACTGTTTCATTTTCTGAAGGGACTGTCCGTGAGAATGGAGCAGGCGACTGCGTCGTCCAATGCCCTGGAAATTCGGTTGCAGGAGCTGCGTAGCAATACTGCGACCAGGGGCCGTGAATGGCTCCAGGGTGCCCTGGAAGAAATTTCCGTGCTGGAGCTTCGCAAAATGGCAAGTGCTCGGAATGTGGGCCGTGGACCGGACAAGAAGCGGCTCTCAACCACGGTCTGGAAACATGTCCTTGCAAGAAGTGACTCTGGACCGCATTACGAAGAGCAACACCCACATGGTCATGGTGGTCTTGCGTCCGGTGTACCATTGAAGCAGTTGCCCGGAAAAGACATGGACTCTATGCAGAGATCCGGGGAATCTTCTGAGAGCAGTGTTCGAAAGCGGGCCCAAGAGTTTTACCAGCCCGATTTCATCCAATTAACGCAAGCTGTTGTAGTGCAGAATTCGCCTTTTTTGTGCGGTTTCTCTGCTGATGTCACGAACAAGGGGAAGGTGTCGCCAGTGGCAGCGGCTCATACCAGTGCGATGAAGTTGCGCGGCCTTTTCCGCACCGCGAGGTCCAACTTTGGTGCGTTGACAGAACATTCCCAAGGAAAAGAGAGGGTGGATGTCATTGGAAAGGTAACCCAGAAGGAGAGGCCAGCGATGAGAGTCCAAAAGATGACATTGTGGCTGAAGGATGAGTCCTCGCAGGAACTGGCTGTGCATCTCTGGGGAGGGCGTTTTGTTTCCAAGGGCAACGAAATCGATGTTGGCTCAGTGGTACAGGTGGGCAATGCTTTGTTGTCGAAGATCCCCGCCGGCATCGAGGCGAGCTGTGAGCACTGGATGGATAGCAGCAGGAATTGGCTCAGTGCTTTGTCTGTCAATCCCACAGGCCGCCGCTTCGAGAAACTGAAGGCTTTGTCTGACAGGCGGGGTGAGGCGCTGTCTACGCCTTGGCTCCAGACTGCTGCACGTCGAATGGTGTCGGATGGCATGAAGAAGTTCATTCCGTGCTGCGCCACTGTATCTTCGTGCTCTTTGGCGCTTACCGGTGCGATGTTAGAGGCCGCTGTGCCGAGCTGAACTAGATCGTAATCAACTAAATTAGTCCATGTGATTGGGCGGCCTTCTTTGTTGAGTGCTTGTCGTGCTTTCTCTTTGTTTCATTTTCTGGTGTCAGGCACAGCAAGATATAATCGAAGTGCAGTTGAATTGCGTTTTGGTCACAGGCATCTTGGGGGATCCCATCTACACGGCATGCAAGAATTGCGGGACGAAGGTTGATTTGACCACTGGGCATTGCAAACGTCATGAAAGTCACAACTGCCAAACGATCCGGGAGGAAGAAGTATCCATCTTGGCCACAGTGACTTTGGAAGTGACTTTGGCAGATCACACCGGCGAAGTTGAGAGAGTCTTGGTGGATGGGGAGAGGTTGCAGTTGCTGGCAAATGCCAAGAGCAAGGAGGATCTGCTCGCCCTCTTGACGAAGCGTGGTCCGCAGGCCGTGTGCTTTTGTCACCCGGTGGACGTCCGCTTGGCTACCAATGGCCGCAAGCCAGGCGGCGGCAGATCCAACGTGCCAGCTGCCACGCAAGGAGTCCTCCAGTCGCGGAGGCGGATTTGCCTGAGTGTCAGTTTCAGGTGCTTGCTTGTCAGGCGGCTCTGTGCCAGAAGTATTCGGAGGCAAGTCGTCCAATGATCAAGAAGGTCGTGCGAGTGGAGAATCAGAGGGCGACAGGAATGGTGTTCCAACATAGGTTGAAAGGAAGGATAGGATGTCCTATGTGGCTGGTGGCCCGATAGGATGCCAGGGTCGGATAGGATGTCTTGAGCCTAAAGGGGTTGGCAGTATAGCCGAAGGGCTTTAAAAGTAACAAATGCTACAAACATGTAATATCTTTCGGCTTCCACCCACGCATTTCTGCAGCGGTGCATCTTTTTCACATTTCCTTTCCAAGCTCATGCCATAAAGCTAGGCTCGACCCAGCGTAAGCAGACTGCCAGGCAATACTTTTGCAAGCCACGGAGGCTAAAAGTACGGGGGTGCGCATTCAAAAGCATCGATTTCACCTCGAGGCCATGCCAAGACTTCAAAAGAAAAAAGACCAGCAACGTTGAGTGGGGGAAAAAAGTAGTAGGGCTTTATATATAATGCCAGGGCACACGCCGCATCATGTCCTCGTCCAACATGCAACTGAAGTGACGAGGATTTCCATGCACATACATGTGGTCATATATCCTGAGATAGCAGTGTGCCCGCGCCAGCAATGCGTATCACCAACACTTACAAGCATATATAGTCATATATATATATAAATAAATTTCATCATATATTATATATATATAACCAAATAATATATATAATCATATATATATAATTATATATATAAATATTATGGACAAAGATTGTTGCATACATGTAGGAATTACAAATGTGTAAATATAATATATAAATAAAATATATTGAACACAAATAAGGTTGTTTACTAAAGTGCGCATCGAAACCGATACAAAACGTACCAAACAAGAACTTCAAAAACACCAAGGAACATATGTTCGAGCGAATGCTGTTTTGGTCTGAACGGAAAGAGAAGCCGGGACTCGTGCAAAGCCCAAGCAGCAATTCCTAAGTTGAAACAAGTTTTTTTTGGGAACATGTTGGAACCATTGTGCATATATAGCAGCCTAGTGGCGATCATACGTTTCTCGATACTGTTCATAGTTTTGTTCCACCAGCTGTAGCTGTTCTTTGAACGCATCACGGATCCACCTATCAGGGGTTGTCGTTTGAAAATACTTCCAAAACATCGAAACTTATATGTTTGAAAAAACAACCGCAAAACCAAAACCTATATGACAGGGCGTCTTTGGGATCAAACAGAAAAAACATTTGGCAACCCGATACTTGTGAATGTCAGATATATGCTCCCGATAGATCTCATCCGCCATCTCAGTTGCAAAATAGATAAGGAGGCGAGAAGCAGCACCGCTAAGTTTTTTTTGTCCTATGCTCGGGTAGGCAGTGGTCTTCGGCTGCAAGTTTTTTTGCAAGAAGAGAATCTGTCGAGCTCTGCATCCATGAGGTATACCTCAGTAGGTTGTTTCTATCGACCCCAACTTGATTGATACAAACCCACCACAAAAATGGCAGTTGGAATTTTGAAATAAATGTCAACTAAACCTGGTTTAGGGACCAGTTTCCCGACACCATGTGACGTACTTGAAGTACAATTTTTCTAAGCGCGCATCACGGGAATTCCCTGCAAAGATGTTGGCCTCACATGCAAACGGGACAAATTGTAATATGTATACATTATTTATTTATATATAGAATATATATATATGTATGTATGTACATAACATTCAGAATACAAATGCCAACCCAACATCCAAACATACATTTCAAATGGTTTTCTCATATGGGCGCCACGTCACTCGATCGGTCCAAACCATGAAGCTGCCAGCGAACAAATCGGGATATATTGCAAGGTCGCAGATGTGCAACAGATCTGGTAGAATTCCTGAGTATACATGCATGTGGCAGTTCAACATGTTTGCAGCTATGCTAAACACATCACATCTAAAAACCAAGATTCTCCAGTGGTCGAAGGATGGAACTCTGGTGAACGGTGTTTCTCCATTAACTGTAATGAAGTCATTGAAATCGTAGAACCTCAGTGCATTAATAGTCACAAAACAACTAAAAAAACAACTGCTCAGATGGCCGCAATGGAACTGCATGACTGGACCCACTGGATGCTGCAAAGTGGCTCTTGGCGATAGCTTGCACCTCGGCCCCAGTGAGAATAGAGGTCGGGGTGGTCTTCGCTGTGATCAGCGCCCGCATAGGCCAAAGCTCGACACAAGAAGCAGCATTCTTTGTGTCGATAACTTCCTTGGTTTCCAGGTCTTTGTGAATTGTTTTGAACGTCTTTTGTTCTGAATGTTTTTTGGATTTTGTTGGATTCATTTTCCCAAATTCTATTGAATTGAGATTCGGTTCAGGGAAAAAAGAGCAGCGATGAAGTCTTGATCACCCTGAAACCCATCAAGCACAAATTTCCAACCGCCAGCAATAAGAGTTCCAGCCATTTCAGCCCGCTTGGGCTCGTAGCTCGCTCCAAACTCTGCACCCCATGGGTCACGACTGGGATGAACACCTTGTCCTTAGATGTCACAAAAAATCCACTTATCCATGCAGAACCCAACACATATAAAAAAGTGGTAACTTAACCCAATCTTTAAAAATTGCCAAATAAAAATGCATACCCCCAAGAATCACAAACACATGTGCAAGGGTCGTAGGCAGCAAAGACTCCATGCAATCACTTCACTAATCTTGGTCCTGGCACTTGATGCAGTGGAAACTGTGTTTCTGATCGATACCAAAATTCTTGTATCCATCGTTGAAGAAGACCCAGACAAGCAAGGCAAAAGTGTGATCGCTTCAAAGCTTTGGTTGCGATGGCTATCAGCACCATCTCCATAAACTCGGTAGGGGATCGCCATGTCCAAGCTCAAATCCGAACATGTTTCGGCTAAGTCCGGATTTTTTCCCAGAAGGTTTGTAGTTCCTGATCTCGAGGCAACACTGGAGAAGACACAACAGCAACAAAATTGTTGAACATGGATTGGATGGTAATTGCATACAAGACTCTCCTGGCACCCCAACCCATGTTTTGAAGAAGTGCTCACCTCCATTGAAGTTGTACATGGACGCTGCGATGTCGTGAGGTAGCAATACATATTGCTGCACTGGCAACGGAGCACCAATCCGTCGGGCATATCTTTCTCGCACCTCGGCAGCAGGCTTGCAAGATGCTGAGATTTAGTTTTCATTGATCGAAGCTGTAGATTTAGTTTGCATTGATCAAACGCCTATATATCCAAGTCACAGGAGCTGGAGATGCTTCAAACCTGGGGTGAAACATGTTTCATATCGATAACATGATTGCACATGTATGCACATAAAGTTGCAAAGCACACTGCAAACATTTTTTGCTGACATGAAGCTGGAAGTATTGCACGGGCATCAGCTGCCTCCACGTTTGTTTTTCCACCCACGCATTGAAGGTTCTTTCCAGGCCCCAATCACCACCACATTCGAATCGGTTGTGCAAGTCTAGCACTTCCAGACTCAGTTGCCATGAAAGAACTATCAAGGGAAAGGCAAAATCAATGTGAGAGAAAACCATGTGTTTGGTGGATGAAAGGTGTGCCAACTGATTTGCAACCAAGGATCGGAATAAGGCTATGGTCAAATCTGCAAAGCTTTGCGACCAAATCCCGAATTGCCGGGACTCTTGCCTGCAAGCAGGAATTTCGTTTGCCCATGTATAATTTGCAAAAGGTTTGGGTTTCTAAACGCATGTTGCATGTCTTTGCAACCCAGAAACATTGCCATTAGATAGTTTCTCAAGAAGCTCCTCCACCAATTCAGCCACCACAGATTGATGGCTGTGAAGACGTCGCCTGCAAAAACACCAAACAAAAATAGTATTCATTGGACATGCATTTGCAAGTGTCATAAGCGTGCATTGGATATTCAATTCATGCAGGCTTCCAAGGCATGCTGATTTTTTTTTCCCCAGCTGACCTGTAGCACTCCCATCTTGTCGATAGGCTCTGCACCATCTAAAGCTAACTAGGCTAACGTGTGGATTTTTTGCGGCACACGATCCTAGACAGCTAAAACCCCAGGTCGTATCTTCTTTGAAGATTTTCCCTTAGCCACACCATTGCGAACCATACCAGCCATCCCATTCTTCATCATTATATGCATCTCCTTCATCCCATGGCTCCCCATCGAGCTCATCCTCCTCCCAGTATTCATCTTCTTCTTCATCCTCTGGATCGAGTTCAGTTGCATTAGAGCCCGGGGAAAGCTTCTTGCTCTTCGCCTGCTGCTCTTTTTTCTTCTTTCGTTCCTGACCTTGGCAGCGATAAAAAACGATCGCACAGTTTTAAGGTTTCAGGACAAGAACAGTTTCAGTCCAAATGTGATTGAATGATAAAGTTTCAAAAACAGTTCAATTTCAGCGCAAAGACATGTATGAATTGAGTTGCAAACGAGACTTCCAGCCACGGATGGTTGACTGCGCATTCTCCAGATCATCAAGTGCTTCCTGTAAATTTGGAGCGCCAGAGGAAATTAAAATACATGGAATCAGCACCAAAGTGAACCGGCCTCGATTTTCTTTTCATATCCTTCCTTGATCTCCTTGATCTTCTCAACGCTGTAGTGCTTGAAGATGCCCTCTTCCATCCTGGTTTGGACAGATTTGGAAATATGTTGACAAGATTTGACAAGGGTTCACATGAACGATTGGGATTATATTCAAGCAACGCAAAAACTAGAGTCCTCTCAGCCACATCTCGCAACAACGTGTGCCGCTTCTGCAAATTTTCAGCCATGGCCTGCAAACAACAATGAGTTGACCGATTGAGTGCGAAGGGTTGCAAAAACAGTTGAGCCAAGGAACCTGCTGGTGAGGAATCTGGAGCTCATTCAATTGCACCGCAAGCTCCCTGGCTTTGGAACTTTTTTCGCGCAACCTCGATGAGCATTGGGATACATAGGGGATAAATAGGGGATATATACAGTCAGTGCATGTGTGTGTGTGTGTCTGCAATCATCCATGTAGAAAACAAAAACAAATAGTGACACATTATGTTGGATGCGCAGCCATGTGGTTGAGTCTATTTTTGCTAAGAAACGCTTTGATATCTTTCTGGAGTTCCTTGTTTGCCTTGTCAGCCTCGCCTTGGCCCTTCTTTTGGGACGCCGCTTTGGCTTTCGCTTTGGCCTTTGCCTTTGCTTTGGGGGTTTGCATGGATGACTTCAGATTTGCCAAGCCATTGTCAAGCATTTCACCAATGGCTTTCTTTCCTGTTTCACTGTCAACATGTCCACGTGCACTCACACGCGTCTTTGCTTGTGCAGCTTCTCCACCTGCAGCGTTGCATGCACATCAATTCTTTGAAAACGGTTTGGAATACAGGCTGCGACATACACAAATCAATGTTTTGATGCAGGTTGACTCCCTCTGACCTTTGAATATGAAGTTGCGGTTAGACCAAGCCACTCTTGTGCTTATTCTTGCGGTAGACTTTGTAGACTCTGAAGCGGTCATCATCAGGAAACTCAGTTGATATGTTAATCAATTTGACCACAGTTGACAGCATGCTCAACATATAGACAGGCACAACGCAATATGAAATTCAGCTGAGGATCCTGGGCATGTGCAACTCCAGCCTGGCCTTATTGGAAGATTGGCCGATGTGAGCAGCATCAGCGAAGCACTTTTTGGTAGCTGGGTTGCAAACTTGCTTTGATTTTCTCGATGTAGGCCCTTGGATGGTGCAACATGCAAACTGAAAAACCAAAGAGGAGAAATGAACAACTTGAGAACGAAGAAGGTAAGTAGGTGCCAGCAAGATTCTTTCCAGCTTCAGTGCCTCCCCATTTTTGCTCGATTTCGAAAAGCGGGAGCTCCTCATAGATCTCATGCCTGCTGGATTCTGCCAGCCTGAAATGCATCCAGTGTGCAGTCAAATTAGGAAGGAAATGGAAGGAAGGATCAGAAACGCACATTGAGGCAAAACAATTGATCCGACTTGAGTGGCAGGCTGAATGTACTCAGCTTCAACTTCAAGATCTTTCCTCGAATTCGAGCCAGTTGAAATCACACATGAAATTGTTGTAAAATTCATGCATTTTGCACCTCAAAATGTGACAAGGAACAAAACACAAGGAGAAACAAACGCAGTCAAGGTTCATGTCTTTGTCGCACATGAATGCTTTGAGCATCTCCCAGCGTAGGTTTGAGTTTCCCTGACATTGTTGGTACTTCTCTAGTAAGCCGGGCTTTAAGCCAGCTGGCTTCTCAAAACGACGGCCCATGGCATTGTACCAAGACCTTCGTTCCTTCAAAGGAACATCTCGCTGACTGAGACTTTGAATTTTCTCTTTGGCATCATCACTTAGGTGTCCCACCTCAGATCTCGATGTGGGCAACTGCTACTGACCATTGATTCGCTATTCGACAGCTATATGTATACAATTTACATCAAGTTACATAATGCACACCTATGTATACATAAATATATATATACATAATTAGATATATATATATATATACATTCAATATATCTGTCACATCATATATACACATATATACACATCATATGTCGATAGACGGTTGCACAGATTTCTTTTAGATCCAAGATACTCGAACCATGCGACCATCCGGAGACATAGTAGCCAATTTGGGAATCTGCAGATTGAAGCAGCAACTGAGGATAGTGGATCGAATGGTGGGCAACATGATCTCGATGCAATCTTTGGCATATGCTGCAAATATCTGGCCTGAACCGGCGTTCCAGATCCAGTCTGAAGGCAGGGCAGCACAGATCAATGCACAAAAATGTCAATCTCAAAAGTTGTTGACTATTATAGTGGACGGATGTGGACAGCAACGTTAAGATTGATCCAAGTCACACTGACTGCAGATAAGCTCCGCTGCAACCTTAAAAAGTTTGTGAGGAAAGAAAAGGCACCAAAACGATAATGATAGAAACTGTCCATCTGGACACATAACAACTCAGTGAACCAATTTTTAAGCATTGAACTCTGAAGACCTTGAAGTCCCCGAAGAACCAGGTGAAGCAGGTTTGGTTGTCGGACGGTCCGGAGTCACATGCCTGCTATCCAATGACTCCTCGGAGGTCTTGGTTCTCAAGCGGACCAAGGGATGCCCAACTTTCCCCTGCATTTTCTTCGGTTTCTCGGGTTCCTCTGTCCAAGTGGCCTTCGAAGGTTTCTTCTTCAAATTGGCTTCTTCTTCTCCTTCATCACCACACTCCTCGAATGCTTTTGTAGGTACCCTAAGTGCACGCGCCATGTCATTCTTCCTTTTCTTTTTGTCTGCAGCCGAAATTTCAGGTGCACTTTCATCTTTGTCCTCAGCTTCCGGAGTGCCATCCGAAGGTTCTTTTGCTCTCTTACTTTTCTTCTTCACCGTCAACGGCTCTTCATTTCCTTCTTCATTGTTGTTTTTGTTCTTTCTCTTTTTCGCTGCATTGGCTTCTTCTCCATTCTTGTCTTCAGCTCCATTCTTGCCTGTGTTCTTTCCTTTCCGTTCTTCAGTTCCTTCTCCAGTATTGTCATTGTTCTTCTTCACTTCTTCATCATTCTTATTTTTCTTCTTCTTCTTCGGTTCACATTCTTCTCCACTTAAGTCTTTCTTCTTTTCCTTCGGTTCATCCTCGCTTTTCTTCAGGCTTTCCGGCGCAGCAGCTTCTTTGGCTTTGCCAGACTTGAACCTTTTACCCACGGACAGCTTTCCCGCAAGTTCCTGGTTCTCTCCCTCTTCATGAGCATCCTCTACGGCAAGCTTGCCATTTCCTTTGCTAGCGCCACTAGGAGTAGATCCCTTTCCTTTTCCTTTTCGAACTCCTTTGGCATGAGCCAGCCATGCCATTGCCATTGCTTTACCTTTTGATCTCGCCTTCCCTTCAAGCTCCTCGGCCCTTTGGGTTTCTTTGCTTTTCTTCCGCTCCTTAGTATCGAGAATGTCTAGCCTTGGGAACCCTGAAGGATTGACAATTGAAACGCCGATTTGGATTGGAAAATGTTTTTTTTTGCCAGCAAGAATCCATGACCAGCAGGTCCGCCGGTCAAAACAGGGAGTTGTTGTGCCCAAATGGCTAAAGTAAGGATGAAAATTCTGGAAGGAAAGTGCGCAAACTTGAGACCACCCCGTGACACGGAATGACACGCAGAAAGTACATCCTATCATTCCCCTGACACGGAATGACACGAAGTGACACGGGCTCCCAAAAGTCACAACTTTGACAAACAAATCCAAATTTCAGCAAGAAATAACCAAACATGTCTTGTCATTTCGTGTCATGCCGTGTCATTTCGTGTCATTTCGTGTCATTCCGTGTCATCTCGTGTCATTTCGTGTCATATCATGTCACTTCGAGGTTTCTCCTTTGTGGTTTATAGATACCAATTTGGGGGTTGCGTTGAATTGATCCCGGATCCACGCCTCTTTGCTTCCCCTTGCATTGATATGCAGGCCAGAGAGATCGACCGAGCCACCTGCCAGCAATATGGGCTGGGAAATGGACCGGAATGAAATCAAATGCCACGTGCAGAAGCTCAGGGAGCAGCTCACCCAACAAAGATATCAAAGTTTTCCGGGGCATGTCACTGTCTCAATCCAGCGCTTTTTTTTGGCATCCGTATATAGATCTGTAAATCTGGATCCCTGTGCTCGGGCGATCAAGTTGGTGGCTTGTGCACCAGTCGCAGCAGCATTGAATCTTTCACATATATATATATATATGCATATAATCATTTACCATATATAGAAATATGACAAAGCACTATGATCTCCTGACATGCAGTATGTTCAAACTGAATCGGCATGCGATCACATGAGAGATGATTGTGAAGGTTCCTAAAGTTTGCTCAAGATTCTGAAGCTGTAGCGACGAGGTCTCCCATCTCCGAATCGGAGCTCAGTGGGGAACAGTCTTTAAACGTCAGACCCTGATCACTGAGGACCCTAGGCTTCATGCCCTTGATGTGGCTCATTTGCAATCCTGCCACCTTGGAATCCATGGGAATTCGAAGTTGCAACTTGGCCAAACGCAGCGACAACCGTATCAAGATGTAATCACAGGATATATTTTTTAACAAGTGGCTTTGTAGGCGAAGCACATAGGGTAGACCTGGGACTGGCGTAGAGCAGCCTTGTTCCCAACCTGAGTTCGAGAGAGCATTGCAGTACACACCAAGTGCATTAATCAAACTTTTTGGGCAATTTTGTGGGTGTCCTTTTCTTAGCTGTTTTGAGTGTGAAAAAGGCGAAAAAAGGACACCACCAAAAATGGACCATCAAGCCACCACCGCACTGTACACCACATCAAGCATTATTGAATCCAAGTTGCCACACGCGTGCGCCCACTGGAATCTTTGTAGCGTCGGACCAGCTTCGCACTGTATTTGGCAATCTTCGCCATCTCTTCCCTGAAAGAAAGGTGAGAATGTCCACATTACTTTGGAATGAAAATCGCAAAGAATTATACCATATGATAAGATGCATGTTGCACACCCAGCCTCCTTTGTGGCGTCAAGGTGTATACTCCATCCAGCTCACGCATCCAATCAGCTGTGGATATCAGCATCGTTGGCTTCCTGAGATCTATACAGTGGACACCAGCAACTGGATTATGGTCACATGGCTGCAGAAGACTCAGGCCTATAATCTCACCAAGTAGCTGCGTAGGACCCCCCAGAGCCCCCAATGGGAGGTACACAAAATGAGCTCGGTGGCGACGAATCACATCCTCTCGAGCAAGCACATTAATACACATATATTATATATGGGGGTTGTCTCAAACTTGGGGGCCAAATCTTTCGCACACAACAATCAAAACTATCAAGACTTGGACATGTTCTCATACATACCTGCCATATGCAGTTCATCGGTCCTCCAGAGGCTTGTAGTAGGGCAAGAGGCTATTTGCAGGCTGTTCTATTGTCCAGGCGATGCCCTTCTTGTGGCAATACTCGAGACTTAGTTGCGTTCATGTTTCAGCAAGACGCTGACCAAGAGAAATTTGAAATCGCACCAACGCAAGGGAAAAAACAAAGTGGATAGCAAAATCCAAGGAACAGATAGCACATCCGCCTCACTAGGCGGTTTGCCGCTTTGACCCCTTTCAGGGTCTTTCGGCCGCGAACCCTCAATCGGTTTCTCTTCGTCGAGTGCCTAGATAGCCACACCCAGCTCGAGCAAGGGCACCCTAGCCATACATGGCCTGCCAAGAAGTCACATTGTGGGTTTTCAAAAGTTTCAAAAATTCAGAATAACTCAAAGCAAAACATACATCCAGAACCATATCTATCTATCTGTATCTATCTATCTATCTATCTGTCTATCTATCTGTACCTGTATCTATATCTATATCTGTATCTATGTGCCAGTCCTGTTTTCGACGCCATTCTGCGCAGGCATTGAAAGGCCACCAAAAGCCCGATAGCAGAGAGTAGATTGTGATGCCTGCTGTAGCTTACCTGGGGATGCAAGCAATCAAAAGCACAGAGACCGATGCAAAGTGATTGCAACCGATCCTCAAGCAAAAGTGCGTGGAATACCTATATGCCTTTAGCCGCATCAAACCAAGTATCATCCAAAGCTGTGGCACGCATGCCATACTCCCCAGCAGCATCCACCAAGCGGTGCGACCCAGCACAGATCTCGAGAAAATCTCAGCGGTTCTCTTGCGGTGTCTCCCCATAGCCTGAAGAAACAAATTCAAGAAAAACATGAAGCTGACGCGAAGTATCAAGCATACCAAACAGTTTTCCATCCTGTCTTACTTCATTTAATTCTGATCCAAGCAACTAGACAGCAAGAGGCCCACAATTGCAGCCAGCACGGAATACTTCATGGCTTCAATGCAGATTGGTGTAGAAGAAAGTCAAGAGTCAAATTGACAAATTATGTCTCTAATGTTGGTTTAGGGTTTTAGGGTTTTAGGGTTTTAGGGTTTAGGGTTTAGGGGTTTAGGGTTTAGGGGTTTAGGGTTTAGGGTTTAGGGTTTAGGGTTTAGGGTTTAGGGTTTAGGGTTTAGGGTTTAGGGTTTAGGGTTTTAGGGTTTAGGGTTTAGGGTT
>Ga0126342_10015961_pt1 | contig 13120 bp, 12 predicted proteins | sample Cyp1metagenome_FD_92528 | JGI IMG/M metagenome (GOLD analysis project Ga0126342, IMG submission 92528) | Coral microbial communities from Lord Howe Island, Old Settlement Bay, Australia - Cyphastrea 1 metagenome | ecosystem: Host-associated > Invertebrates > Cnidaria > Coral ... | reverse complement strand
GCATGCAGCCGCGGCACCAAGCAACCTTGACGCAGCCATTACAATGCGTTTCGCAGCATCACGTCGCAAACCTGCACGTATCTACGCACATGGCAACACCAGATGACAACAATCATGCAGCCATTCCAACGCGATCTGCAACCACAGATTCCAAAACACCCTATTACTACGCACACACAAGCACACCCAAAGCAGCTTGAAACCACCGTTGCAATGCGGTAAAAAACAGGCAAACCGACCGCAGCCTCAACCGCCGCATACAGGAGGTACCTTTCATCGCGGCCTGCAGCCACTTTACACGGAAAAACACAAGGTTTCGTGCTCCGGCTTCCTCCCCAACACAAGCCCCCATGCAACATTCATGCAGCCATTACAATGCATTTTGCACCTCCCTTCATCAAGGTCAATCCTTTTGTGATGTATTGTTATGTGATGTCAAGCCTCACACCGCCCTTCATCAATGTCAATTCTTTTGTGATGCATTGTTATGTAGGGCAAAGTCACACACCGCCCTTCATCAGGGTCAATTCTTTTGTGATGTGTTGTTATTTAATTTAAAGTCTCACACCACCCTTCATCAAGGTCTATTCTTTTGTGATGTATGGTTATGTAGAGTAAAGTGTCACACCACCCTTCATCAAGATCTATTCTTTGGTGATGTATTGTTATGTAGTGTAAAGTCTCACACCACCCTTCATCAGGTAAAAGTCATCCGTAACTCGGAAGTATTGCTTCCCAACTTCCTTTGATTAGTTATATGTTGATGTTGATATAATTGAATATGATGGGATGATTTGGAATCAAACATTTTGCCTCTATTCTCCACAGGGTTGACTGGACTTCTATCTCTGGTTGGAATTCTTTCATTGTGAATCCAAGCTCCAAACGAACGTCTCTTGCTGAATCTTCTGTTTGGCCTCTCCGACCCAAAGGTGTCGCCAGATTCAGATGTGCTTGCAGCCTTTGCCAACAGAACTAGCTAGCGTAGAGATTGGCAGTTCCCGTTTTCTCACAGCTATGGCTGTTCCGCCAATGGCTGCTGATCATGTGGAGGAAGTGTCAGAGACACACCATGGAGAGGCAGGTCATCAGGAGCAAACTGCAGCAGAGCATGGTGGAGAGGTTGTCATAGTGAAGAACACCTTTATCGACGTGGTGTCTCCCAATGACATGAAGAAACTCACTCAGCCCAGATTTCCGCTGCTCAACGAAGTTGGTGTTTGACCCATTGGGATTGGACGAGTTGGAAGGGAAGGAGGAGGAGGAAACCACTGGAGACACTAATGCAGCGCTTCTGGCCGCACGCAGTGGATGCGGCCTGGTCCTGGCAATGTTGCCATGTATCAATACCATCAAGGATTCTAGGCTTACCTTCCAGGAGATTCTTCTGGCAGCAGCGCTGAGGGCCATTGCTGGTCCACTGGTGGATGCAAATCCTTCAGAGGAGCCCCAGAGGCCCCAGGTGTTTAGTGGAGCTTCACAGCAGCTGGAAGGTGCCGGGCAAATTCTTGGAGCCACGATTGAAGCAGCAGGTCCAGGTGAAGCAGGACAAAACCACAGCAGTGATGAAGACCAGGAGGAAAATCAAAGCGCTTCAGGGCGAGAGAATGATGTGTCAGACCCAGCTGGACAGACAGCTCCTATGTGCCAGCCGCTCCTTGAGCCACCCAGTGCCATCATCATTGGTCCGGGGGGTCCCAACCGTCTTCAGTGGCACATTGTTCCAGATGGGGTGGCCAAGTTTTGTGAATTGCGTCGCTTTCATTCCAACCATCCCCAACCTGTCTACCTCCTGCCAGGAATTTGCCCTCACAAGTTGTGGGGACAATGTTGGTATGGTGGAAGATGCAGACGCTGGGCTGGGCATGTGACCGCTCAGCAGATCGATGACCTGCTACGGATGCTGCGGGAGAATGAGGAGTTGAAGGCCATGCGACGACCCATCCTGGGCAACTTCAAAGCACCACACCGTGACGGTACTGTGGTGGTGGGTTTTGACCCCATCACGCACTTGCCAACTTGGGACCATGCTCCACCTGACCTGGATCCAAGAGTCCATCAAGTCCACACCTACAAGAGATGTGGCATGAGCCCCGGGCAGTCAAGGATGGTATATCTGAAAGGTGTGTGCACCCATTTCTTGGCAGGCACGTGTCGGGGAACTTGGATGGGAATGCCCTGTGCATTCCACCACCTTCCACGTTTGCAGCTTGACAAAGTGGTGCGCCTCCTCGATGAAGCCCATCAACTCGCCTCGATGCAAAACAATGAGCTGCTTTGAGGTTGGTATGTGTATATTATTTGCTTAGCTAAGTAGCTGAGCCAAAAAAGGCCCTGGGAGATGTTGCACACCTCCCAGGTACCTCATGACGATTTATATCATGAGACATCAGCACTGTATTGAGCGATGCGAAAACATACAGCTGCGGGCTGCAGGGCATCAGTTGGAAGCCTCCCTTCTTTTGCTGATGTGAGGTTTCCATATTGATGCTCTTGCCTTTTTCTGCATCTAATTACACAGAGTGCAGGTCTCATTTCAGCTGTTTTCGCAGTGTCTCTTCCAGGCTATGGTGTGGGTTGTCACAAACATGACGGAGCCTGTTGTGAACCTCTCTGGTGCACCTGCCCGAGACCTCGGTTCCTACTGTCGTGGTTGCATTTGTATATTTCCCTCAATCTTGACATAACAAGTGAACTTGGCCCAAGTACAAACATAAAATCCACCCACTGCATCCCAACAGTTCTTTGCAGTTGAAATGTTTGAATATGTTCGATAGATAGTTGTGAGACCTTACTTCTGGCACGATGTCTCCAACTTCTGATCAATCCTGAGCTTTTGACGTGCCAAGGGATGTTGGCGTGTTTGTGAATTGGAGCTCTTCTCTGACGTGCCAGCAGCTCGGTACCCCTGCTATGACAAGAATCTCACAGCATGGTATGGTACTAATTCAGGCTTTGCCAGAACAGACTGGATCCTTACATGTGGGTCCGTGCCTCAAGTGGCTCCACTTTACTACACTTTACTTAGTTTCATTTAGCGGTGGAATCCATGGGTCTAGTAGAGTCTAACCAGCGCCAGGTTTCAAGCAATGGGCTTCCGGTGGGCCAAAGCCTTGGCGCAGGGAACCTTCCTGGAACCAAACCCGAGTCTTTCTACCGAGTATCTTGGGGTAAGGTGATGATGCGGGCTTACGTTTTGTCCAAGACCGCAACTTTGCTGGGGGAAGCGTGTAGAAGCCTTAGCTGCCTTGATTTCCCAGTTTCCATTCTTTTCCATTCTTTTCCATTCTTTTCCATCATTTTCCATCAATTTCCATCATTTTCCATCATTTTCCCAGACAGAAGGCTTCAGCTCCCTTTGAGGTGTCACAACAATTGGCAGCCTGCCAACTGCTGGGCCGCAAGCTTGGCTAAACCTAGCAGTGAGACTGGGTATCCTTAAATCCAAAGAGGTTTACAAGTACAGTATATCAATGTATATCATATCAGCATATCATCATTTTCCCATATTTTCACCATTAAAGTGCTGTATATAATGCAATAATATAACCATAAAATAGTGGAATACCCCACAGAACCACTGGGACGCAGCTTGAGAGCGTCACAAGTTTCAGGCACAGACAAACCGCAGTGGTTTGTGATGGTTTTTGGGCTTTCCTTCATAAGAGCCAGATGGATTTCTTGAGCGTCTCTCATCCACTCCAGGCACCCATGAATCTGAGCTCAATGTGCAGACAGCCTGGAAAATGTCCTGCTGGAGTCCAAGCTGTTCCTAAATTGTGGAGCCAGAATTATAGGGAGTTATACAGTACCCCAACCTGTTATATAAGCAATAAGGGAAAAAATACGTATAATCATCATCATCATATATAATCATATATATATATATACACGTATATAATCTTATATACCCATTATTACCAGTGAATAGTAGCTGCAGTTAATAAGTAGCTTTAATAACCTCAGCTGTAGCTCCAAAAACTGAGGCTTCTGCCAGCGCTCGACGCATGGGCATGGAAGACAACCATCCAGCAAGGTCCGAAGAGCTATCCAGAAGCACCGGTGTCCATGGTTTCAACGCCGAACCCAGGCGCCGGCCAGTCAGATTGAGAAAGTTGAAGCATTGGAGGAAAAACATTGAAGTCAAAGTTCGTTTACTGTGAGAACTCGTGAGGTAATTTGTCATTTGTAATCTTCGCGTTAGTTTGCACAGTATCTCAAGGTCGCAATCTTCAGCGAGCTTGTTTCGAGCCCCGGAGGAAGTTGTCGACTTCTACATGTCCATGGGTTGCAGCTGGTTCAGTGGCCCAGTTGCCACAACACGCAGCTGGTTCGGTCAGGGAATGTTGATTGCCTTCAACCCACACAAGTGACCTGCCATATCCACTCCAAGATTGTTGCTCTTTGCCGCAATGATATGCAATAATGCTGTTTTGTTGTTTTAAGTGTCAAAGTCGGATTATGCACCATTTTTGGTGGTGCACTTGGCACGCTTTGTTGAGATAGCGGCAAATGCAAGAGCAGCGGCCATCCGTTCAACAGATTTTAGTTTCGCTTCAGCGTGTGTCAAGCAGGAATAAAGACGAGATCCACTACCATAAGGCAACACTGAACCTGCAAAGTTCGGGCCGGGACAAGGTTCGTACAACACCAGCTTGATCACATATACCATCCGCTACCAGTCTCTCTTCGGATCGCCACTTCCCCAGATTGAACAGTGAACAGTGGTCAGAGGTTCTACATGTTTCTACTGTGAAATCTAGAGGGAGTGTTGTGACTCTGCGCCAGTTCCGTGGGCTCAAGGTTTGGAGGAAGCAATGCGCCAAAGACGCTGTTGAAGACAGCTCTAACAACCGTGGCTCCCTCAACCACCTCTGCTGGAAGTCTTGTTTTACAATGTGTTGACATGGTGTAAACGTGATTCAAGAACAATGATGGCAAAAATGATGGGAAAAACATGAAACCGGTACACTTTACAGAACGCCATCAGCTCTCCTGGGTCAGGCCCTAGGAGAGGAGCCAAATATCCTCGCAGAAACTTCAAGCGGGGACCACAGCGGAGCTGCGCTGCATGGCGTGATTTTGCAGTTTCACAAAACCCAGTGAAGAAAAAAATGCCAGGATTTTCTGACAGACTATCTACTCCTCAGCAAACCTTGTATTTTTTTGCCAAAGTACCCGTTGTTTGGGCAACTGAACCTGCGAGGATTGCGAAGACCATACACCTTCAAAGCTCGTGCCTCAAAATTTACCACCGGGCCTGCTCTCAAATGTAAGCTCAAGATGCCGTGTGGGAACTCCCAATACCTCCAAATCTGCCCCAGATGGTTACTGGCAATGCCAAGATTAGCCCAATATCCATCACAATATCCACCAATACGTTCATCAGTGTGAATGTCCCATGCCCTGCCTGTCGAGGTCGAGCCACTAAAGCCAGAGATCGACAGCCAAGGGGTGTGGTTTCCTTTTTGACCGGTGGAAGTTTGCCAGTTGCCTTCCAGGGTTTTCAAAAGATTCTAAACCTTTTTTTGTATTGGATGTTTATGGATTGTAATGTTTTGCATTCTTGAATGAATCTGTTTTTTTTTCAAAAGATATCGGACTTAGGGGAACCCCTTTCTTGGACAACCGGGCTTTGAAGCTTGCCCTGATGTGGTAATGCCAGGTCTTTGAGAGCTGCTGCGGCCCGAGGGATGTGACTATGTGAAATATGACCTGACTTGGAAACCAACTTGGTGCATTCCAGTGGTACAGGCATGTTCGAACACATTGTAACGTGGATGGGGCCCTGGATGGGGTGAATGCTTGACTCGCTTGACCTGCAGTTTCCCTTGAGGTGGTGACAATCCAGACGCTGCGGTCAAGCTGGTGAAATGGTTGGGTTTGTCTGGGTGGGTATCTCAGGTTGATAACTGGGCCACCAGTTCATCGCAACACGACCACACACCGCACATCGCTGAGGCCTGGCATTGAAGCATTGACCTCGTGTCAGGCCGATGCTGTCGATGTGGCGGTTGTAGAGTTTTTTTCCAAGACTGGCTCAGGACTTTGCAAGAATGGGACTACTAGGCGTCCCATGCTGTTCCAACCTGCCGAAGGTTTTCAGATGCCTCTGTACCTCAGCTGTTTTGGGCTGATGAAGATTGGGCGGCACATGACGATTCGCTAATGGAGGGGTAGCCTATTTTCAAGACCAATTTGTGGCACACCAAGGTGCTAAAACCTGCAAGTGTGCTTGCGCGACACAGGTCTGTGACTGCGAGGTGGGCTGAGTTCAACCAGGGGTTCGGTCAGTTCGGTCTGATTACCACCACATTTAGCCTTTGGGGGGTGTTTCCCAAGGGAGATGCTACAGCGTCCATTTGTCGCTTCATCACCTGGGTATACATGTTGATGCAGACTTTCAAAGGGGCTGGCATGATAGAGGCAAGGCCGTTCAACATAGACGTTTAGGCAACGCTGAGTATCAAAGAAACAGCATTGATTCTATTTGCCGTTTTGATCGATTGGAATCCTGGGTAAAAAACACTTTCCTCATTATGAAGCAGCTGTGAGCAGAAAGCTGAGTGGTCAGGATCCACCAAACACTACTGCAGAGCTACTTCCGCTCAACAAGTCTGGGACTGTCGGGACCTCAACACAGAATATATGGAGGACAAACTGACAGTCCAACTCAACCTGAATTTGAGCACATCATATTCTTTCTATTTCTTTCAAGTCTTTCACAAGTGGAAAAACAGGTTGATCTCTTGGTCTTTCTCACCTAGAAATTTAATCTCTGAGAGGTCTTTACTTGGGAAGCGCAGATTAGCATTTGTTCCAAAGACGGCAACCAGCTCAAGATCTTGACCTGTCACCTCCTCAGCACCGGTTACATATCTTTCTGCCGCAGTTTCATTTTATTTTCAGTGTTGCCAAAGCTCTTCTTGTATTTCCGAAGGTGAAAGACCCGCATCGGCGCGTTTCAGCTGGCTTTGAAGAGCGAAAATAAATGAAATCTACACAAAATCACATACATGTTCCGCGCACTTTCCATCAGTTTCCCCAGATCAACTGCATGACATAGACACTTTTTTTTTTGAAGCATAGTTGAAATCAGGTGATTTCACCGATCTCTTCGATGCCAATCAACTGGATGCCACAGCGGCTGGAGAGCCTGGAGTCATGCAATGGTTGTTTACATTTTTTTAGTCATGATATGGAAACCCCAATATGCATAATAAAAAAAAAGATGATAAACAATAATAATAGTAGTAGTAATTTAATAATAATAATACTTAATAATAATAATAATAATGATATGAATATATATATATAGGTAGTGCCCGGCCGGTGCCGGGGCGGACGTTTCGAACATTTTCAACCAGCTAAAGTTTTTAAGATGCAGAAGCAATGAAGTGTTGAAGTTGTGAGGTACACCAACGATCAGCAAATGGCATCTGTGGTTGAGATGCCACTGACATGACATGGAAGAAGCCTGGCGAAACTGCCTGAATGAACCAATGAACCAATGAATTGATGAATCAATGAATGCAAGAACACTGAATCCCTGAATCAATGAAGAAATGAAATGAAACGAAATGAAACGAAATGAAATGAAAGGAAACCAAATGCGAAATGAAACGAAACGAAATGAAACGAAACAAAATGAATGAAATAAAAGAACAGAAATGAAATGAAATGAATGAAATGAATGGAATGGAATGGAATGGACTGGACTGGAATGGAATGGAATGAAAGAAAGAATGAATCAAAGAAACACAAAATGAAAGAATGAAAGACTGAAAGAAAGAAACGAACGAATGAATGAATTGAAGTGAAATGAAACGAAACGAAACGAAATGAAATGAAATGAAAAGAAAGAAAAAATGAATGAATGAGTGAATGGACATGAAGTGAAGTGAAATTAAATTAAATGAAATTCAATTAAATGACATGAATGAATGAATGAGTGAATGAACGAATGCATGTAATGACATGAAATGACATGAAATGACATGAAATGACATGAAATGACATGAAATGACATGAAATGACATGAATGAATGAACGAACGGATTGTTTGATGAGTGAGCTACCTGCTTGAGCTACTTCTTCACTGTGCGACCTCTTCGCTGCGGCACCTCCTCTCTCAGCTGCTGCTTCTCTGAGCAGCTTCTTATCTGGGCTACGTCTGCCTTGAACTGCTTCCGGCTACCTCTTCTGTAGCTTCTGCAATCCAATTCTCTTCCTCGCGCAGCTAGCGCTGTGCTTTTTGCAACCTCCAGCTGCAATCCCACATAGCAGGAGAATGGCAGCATCACTAACGCTTTCCTGCGCGCAGCCGTGCCATCGCAATTGTCACAGCCAGTTGCAAACCGGCATAGCAGGAGCATCGCGCCAAATCCAGCAACGTTTGCGCAGCTGACAATGGAGACGATTCCGCGCTATGCGCTACTCCGAATGGCTCAGTCTTTTCACGTTTTTTTCTCGAATGCGTAGCAAAGGTTCCCGTTTCACTCTGGGGGTCTGGGGGCTGAGGCTGTGTTCGCCAGACGTTGTGCAACCGTCCGCAACCGTCCGCAACCGTCCGTGCGAGGCCCATATGGCCGTGCCTATGGCGAGCTTTGCAAAAGGGGTCACTTTTGGAGGTTTCAAATGTCGCGTAGCTTCGTTTCGCGTGGCAAGCGTGCCACTTTGTGACATTCAGACGTGTTTCGTAAAGTGTCAAAAGTTGTTTTGTGTGGCAGGCGCAATATTTTTTGCATCGTTTTCAGAAGATGAGTTGCAATTTTTGTGGCAGGCGCGGCACTTTGGAGGCTTCCATCGTCATTTCGCGCGGTAGGCGCAGCACTTCAGACGTGTCGTGTTGCGTGCTTTTGGCGGATCGCATTGTCAGGGCTGCGTGAAAGGCAAATTTTGTGGCAGGCATGTGATTTTGTGAGGGATGCGGGATGCGATGAAAATTGGCGGAAGTCGCACGAAACATCGATTTTGAGGCAGCTGAGTTTCGGGTTTGTTAAAGAAAATTCGTAGGAAAACGTCGATTTTGAGATACAAAGTTTGAACATTTAAAGAAGTCTTGCACGAAATGCTCGCTTTGAGGCTGCAACATGTCTCGTCTTGATTCTTTGGTTTTCTTGTGGCATCGCCGTGTCTATGGGGGAAGCTGCAAAACTTGTCCTTTTTGAGGGTAGCAAAGCTGGTTGCAATGTTGTCTTGAGTGGCAGGCGTGCCACTTTGTGACATTCATGTCAACAGTTGTTTTGTGTGGCAGGCGCATGCGTCGTTTTCAGAATTTGAGTTGCATTTTTCGTGGCAGGCGTGGCACTTTGGAGACCTCCATCGTCATTTTGCGTGGCGGGCGCAGCACTTGAGACGTGTCGTGTTGCGTTTTTTTGTGGGAATTGCATGGTCAGGGCTGAAGTGGTGACAACGTGCAAATTTTGTTGCAGGCGTGGGACGTCTTGAGAGTGTCATTTTCGTGGGACCCGTTCTGCGTGGTATGTCATTCTGCGTGGCACTCTGCACTTTACACTTTACACTCCGCACTTTGCACTTGACACTTTTCACTCCACACTCTACACTGTACACCTTATACTCTACACTTCACACTCCACACTTTGCACTTTACACTCCACACTTTACACTCCACACTTTAGACTCCGCACTTTACACTTGACATTGTGCACTCCACACTCTACACTGTACACTTTACACTCTACACTTCGCACTCCACACTCCACACTTTACACTTTACACCCACACTTTACACTCCGCACTTTACCGTTGACACTTTACACTCCACACTCTACACTGTAGACTCTACACTCTGCACTTTACACTCCACACTTTACACTCCACTCTTTACACTCCACACTTTACGCTTTACATTGTACACTCTACACTTTACACTCCCTACTTTACAGTCCACACTCTACACTCTACACTTTGCACTCCACACTCTACACTCCACACTCTACACTCCATACTGCACAGTTTACACTTTACACTCCACTCCACACTCCATACTTTGCACTCCACCCGCTTCCGCATTCCACAGTTACAGTGCACTGGTACGGTAACAGGGGAAAAATGCATAAGACTGTTCAGGTAACTTATTTCACAAAAGTGTTCTACGTGACTGCATTCGGTTGTTGGGCTGCATCTTGTTTTAGGAAGTTTTCTAACTAGACTTCCTTTGGCAGTTGTAATATTACACACACACATATATATATATATATGTATGTAATAGTAAATGTATATGCATATGTATTTAAATATATACACTGTATGTATGTGTATGCATATCTATATATACACACTAATGAAGCTTTATATTTTTACTGATATTTATATTTATATTTGTTTACATACATACAACACATATGTACGTACACACACACACAAACACACTCATTGTTAGAACCGTCATCTAAGTGCTACATCACCATCATATAATTACCAGCGTGTCAGACCCAGGAGATGCAATTGCCACAGGGAGTTTTGTCCGTGGTTTCTGGTGCAAGGCAGCCAATGCACAAACGGCGCTGGAGACTCTTCGACTTCAGGCCAAACACATTTGATATCCCAGTAAAATGATCATGCAGCGCCATGAGCTCTTTAAATTTGATTCATGCCATCGATCACATACAACATGTTTTAGGCCTTCTTGTCGAGTTCTTTGTTTTGCCCCATTTTGTTTTCGAGCATTGCAGGGGATTCTGCCCATCACCATCTTTGGGGGGCCGCCATCGCTTCTTGGCCAGCAAGTGGCATGCCAAGTTCATGGACACCTCCTGGCAAAGTTCAATCCGGAAGGGTGGCCAGATTCCGCGGCATGCTTGGAACTGTTCTCGCATTTTCGGCTTCAGAAATTTGTCAGTATGTGTGTTTAATTTCGTGTGCTTTGACAACTCCCACTTTTGCGATGGACGCAGAGAGCGGCCAAGATGCTGCTGGAAACCTTCATGCCTCCCGTGCTGGCATTGGACTTTCAGAGTCCTTGGCCCCAATAGATGCCACTCTGGGTCCGGCGGGTCCGGGGGGAGCTTCAGGATCGCACCAAATTTCTTCTGGACAGGGCAGTGCTGAAGCCAAGGCAGCTGCATTAGCTGGCCCACCACACATCACCGAGTTTTGTCAAAAATTGGCAGCTTTGGAATTTCCATGAATTTGCACCAGGGAATCAAGGGAGAACCGTTTACTCCAAAAAAATAGTGGGCGGCGGTAATTTTTGAGTTTCGCCATCTATAGACCACCTCAACGAAGGGGATATTTGCTCCATCTATAGGTTCCCAACACATTTGGTTGACAACAACCTGTTTTCCTCTAGTTTAATTTGGTTTAGTATTAAGATCGCAGTGAATTCGTGGTCCATTTTTTTTGAAGACGATAGCTTTGGATTGCGCCATCTATAGGTTAGGATGCCAGCCTATAGCGTATACAGGTTTGATGGCCACCATGGCTGACGCAAAGGGTTCAGCACATATTGCGTATGTTGGCTTGGGTATGTCAGAAGCAAGTATAGCTATGGGCTTACATGATACTGTGGACAACTACTGGAACAGCCGCAACTCCGACGCTTACATGCCAACAGCGGTGTGTCTGAGCAGTTTCGAAGGATAGCGACTAGCACCGATTTAAAAAGAACATGGGTTCATCATTGCCATAAGAAGCCTGGCCCCCAGTGGGGCGTGCGTGTGTACGCCCTTATAACATAGGGCATGGTTGACTGAACATGTCCATACAACTTTGCAGGGGAACTGGGCACTCTGTGACTCACCCAGTTCAATGAAGCTAGGTCACAGAGTGGGATATCTGGATTGGCCATCCAGGCTTACCCGCTTTGAAATTCCATCATGTTTGACATAGCTTCCAGGCTAAGCTCAAATGGCTTGCCCCATTTAAGAAATGTGATGCATGTAGATGCATGAACCTGTCCGTGTTTTGGGAGTACATGTGCCATGTTCATGCTTCAGCTACATCATTACCTTCCAACTTGGATACAACCTCGACAAGGTCTACCAGGTAGGAATTGCCAAATCTTTATAAGTTAAAGCTCCGCAGAACGAACTACGCGCGATTCGACGTAGCCAATTTGGAACCAGCTCCAACTCTTGAAACCAGTCCGATGTGTGTGTGTGAACCATCTGAAGAGATGTAAAACTTCCAAGTTTCGCAGGGGGCCCATGGGCACTTGGATGGCATGGGCCAACGAAAACCCATCCAAGTTGCTGTGCAAACGTACCTGCAATTTTTGAATCGTGATGGGTGTGGACAACCCAAGAACCACCATGCCGTTTTTCAACGAGAATCACATCAGGATTTTTGAATTAAGCACATGAACGGATGAAGGTGACTTCTCATTTATCTTTCTGCACAGTTGGCGCAATCTGAGACAGCGGTGAATCTCTTGTCCATTCCAATTTTCTGCTTATATTTCGGAGTTCTTCCTGGCTTCTATTGATTTTATTCCATTCTTCAAGGTGGCGAAGGAAAAAATCCTTTCACTCCACACCAAGCACCCTCCTTTTCCAGTCAGGTGTAACTGGATTGTTTTTGCACGTCAGATGCACTCCGCAACAGAAATCGCAGCAAGTTTCTGAGCAAGTGTGTGTGTGTGTGGAACATCTGAATAGATGTAAAACCTCTACTTAAGCAGGGGGGCACAGAAGGCCCATAGAGCTGTGCCCAACGAAGCTCTCTATGGTGTCCTTAGGAAATCCAGGCTGCTCACCTGGACGTACCTGCAGTTTCGATATCAATTTTCCGACATGGCAACCGGCTAAGCCAAGAACCGGCATGTCGTTCTTCAAGCAATTTTCAAACCAAACTTGATGTCAGGGAGGGAATGACTTGGTTCAGATGGAAATGTTGCATCTAGCAGTGGCTTTGAAATACATTCTTCTCGATCCTTCTCGGATCTGATCTTCGACCTTTTCCTGTCAGGTATAATGGAAGTGTTTTTGCAGTAGGATGCATTCCACATCAAAATTCGCAATGACTGTTCTGAGCAGGTGTGTGTGTGTAACATCTGAACAGATGTAAAACTTCTATTGTTCTAATCTTTCCACATATGCAGGGGGGCAATCTCATGTTTGCAGCTGATTGCCCAACGAAGAGGGCTGCATTCATGACT
>Ga0126342_10015960_pt1 | contig 13121 bp, 12 predicted proteins | sample Cyp1metagenome_FD_92528 | JGI IMG/M metagenome (GOLD analysis project Ga0126342, IMG submission 92528) | Coral microbial communities from Lord Howe Island, Old Settlement Bay, Australia - Cyphastrea 1 metagenome | ecosystem: Host-associated > Invertebrates > Cnidaria > Coral ... | reverse complement strand
GCGAGACTTCTTCAATTTTTGAACTTGACAACATCAAAAACAAAGCAATTCTGCGAGACTTCCTTCAAAAATGGAAAGTTGACTGCAGCGCTGACGGCCTCGTACCAATGCGTTTCGCGATTTTTCCACTCCTCCTGTCTAAAGTACTGCGCCTGCCACGAAAAAGTGATGTCAGGTCATACGAAGTGCTGCACCTGTCACTCAAAATCATCTCAGCAAACCTGAAGATCTGATGCTCCAAAATGCAACCCCTCTCAGGAAATCAGCGCCCTTAACATCTCTGGTGAACATATCTTTTGTATTGCGCCTGCCACGCGAAATGCATCTTTGCAGATCCTCTTCAAATGCCCCACGCTTGCCATCGTTTTTGGAAATGCTACAAAACCCTCACATTTGCTCACTTTTGAGAAGGTGCACAATCCCTTGCGCCCGCCACGCGAAACGACACCTTAACGTCCAAAAGTGGTCCGAACCCCTGGTGTTTTTAACATTTTAACTTCGAAATGTGCTTCGCGCCACAACGGCGTGCACTTTTTCGACATCTCAACTTCCAAAAGTGGTCCGAGCATGGTGTGTTTTGTACATTTTAACTTCGAAATGTGCTTCGCGCAACAACGGCGTGCACTTTTTCGACATCTCAACTTCCAAAAGTGGTCCGGACCTGGTGTGCGTTGTACACGTTGAGTTCGATGCTTCGCGCCACAACGGCGTGCACTTTTTCGACATCGCAACTTCCAAAAGTGGTCCGAACCTGGTGTGCTTTGTACATTTTGACTTCGAAGCGCGCTTCGCGCCACAACAGCGTGCACTTTTTCGACATCGCAACTTCCAAAAGTTGTCCAAACGTGAGGTGTTTTTAGCTTTTTCACTTGCAAATGTGCTTTGCGCCACAACGGCGTGCACTTTTTCATCGCTCATCTGGCCAGCTGACTCCGCACCCGCCGCTTTAGCGAGCCTACCTTTCGACCCTCCCGAGCCACAAATCACTGGAAAACACAGTGTTTCGCGACTTTCCTACCTTTTCGCACATCTGCATCTTCTTTCTTCTGACTCTTTCTCTTCTCTCATCTTCTCTCTTCTACTCTTCTCTTCTCTCTGATTCTTCCCATCTCTGCTTTTCATCTGTCCATATTGTCGGAAGTTTGACTTCTAAACTTCCTTCGCTTATATATATACATATATATTATTTTATATTCATTATATTATAAGTATACATTATACGATATCATATTATGTTTTATGGTATGGCATGTGATGTGATGTGATATAATGTAGTGTACTGCTATGCCATGCAATGCAATGTACCGTAGTGCAATGTAATGTAATGTAGGGTACCAGTAGGGTGACGTAAGGTAGTGTAATTCAACGTAATTTAATGTATATAAGTTAATGTAAGTTAATGTAATGTGTGTGTATACTGTATATGTGTGTACTTCTTCATTGATTCATTGGCATTAATACAGTATTATATAATCTGTACAGTGTATACTCAGTGCTCTGGTTTCCAGGGTTTTATCTTTACATTGCATCTGGCAGAACTATACAGTCACTTGATGGGACCATCTGGTGTGGCAGTTTTGCAAACTCTGACAACTAGGAAGTAAGTATCTCATGTTGGAGATGAGTCAACAACTAATTATCGGACCATCGGAATATGATGAACATCCAGCTATACCAACAATTTTGGTGCTCATCAGGCTATCAAGGTGAACCGACCCCATATTTGCGTTCCCTTGCACGCTCCAGCCTGCAGCCGAAGGCCCCTCTTCGGCCCTCTCCAGCAGGCCATGCGACATATCCTGAGCTCATCTCAGTGGGCTGCCGAAACGCTGACATTTTTTGGCGGCTTCCCCGGCCAAAGCTTCCAAGGCGCATTATTGTACTCCTGGGTGGTGGAACGGAGGTTGATCCTGACTGGATTGCTGCGACGGCCAACATCTGAGCAGAGCCCGAATCTTAATATCAGATGTTATGTGATTGTCTTTCAGTGCAGCCACACACCACCAGATGGGTAAATTGTATCCCCTGTCTGAGCCTAGCGTATGCAGGTTCGGGAAACCAGCTTTTACAAACTGAGAAGCTTTCACAAACGGAGAAAGCCAAAATCATTCATCAATGGGCCCTTCAACTTTTCCCCTCGATGTTGATGGCCTGAGGTTGAAGCCAAGGCAAATCAATAGTGTAATACGTTGGAACCGTTGGAAATCAGCATGTAACAGCATGTAACAGCAAGGGTGATCACAACATCTTCACGTACTGGCTCTACGATCCCTGGGATTCCCGAAAGGAACTCGGCCTTGAGAGCTGACTGCGACTCGACGTGGCACTCAGCTGTGTGACCTGTTTTTTTAGATCGGGCAATCCACTGATTGAATCCCACAATGAAACTGTCTGCCATGCAGCTCAAAATCAGCATCTGACCTTTCAAAGTCGCTAGTTTCGCAGTTTGCTGACACTCCAAGGATCACATGAGTCATGGGAGGATCTATCCAACTTCGAGAAACACCCTACTGGTTCTCTTGAGAGCTAATCTTGGTAACACGTGTTCTGTCTGAAGATCTCTGAAATCCCATCATTGTTGCAAACAGATCAGGTGTGCTAAGGCTGTCCTGGGATCATGACACTTCTACAACCAAGAAAATTCAAAACGTTGACCAGCGGGACAGTCCAACGGTGTGTGATTTGATGGTCTTCCAGGATTCCAGTTCAGCGAGACGATCAGTTTTGATGACCTTTTTGAGACAGCAACTTCGTGCACAAAACCAACAAAGGCAGACTTCCCAAGCATCAGCAGGTGATTTTGGCATCCTGGCACGACAATCAGCATTGCCCCGCCTGGGCCTCCACGATTTGCTCGATCTTCTCATCGAAGTCGCTGTTCTGCGGAAGCTACTTCTGGACATGTCTGGGGAAAACTGCCTGGAATCGCTTGTTAGGAATCCGCTTGTTACGAGAATCATCAACATGTCCAAGACATGCCAGGAATCACCAAATGTTGGTCCCAAATCTAATTAGTTTGTAGAAAATCCATGGTCCAAAGATAGGGTCACTATCTTCGGGTACAGTTCCACTATCCACTGAGCCACAGCAGTTCCACAAGGCCCGCAGCCTGTCTGTTCGGACTGCCCTTCGGCATCGATGGACACGCGCAGCCATGATTCGACAGCGAGAGGCCCATGGACCGCGGGGACGCAGCAAGGGTTTTCCCCAAAAAAAAGGGGCAGCTGTCAGCTGCCCCACAAAGTGACCATATAGTGACCATTAAACTCCTGAAATCTCCTGAAACTACCGTTTTTTTGCGATCTACCAAGGATTTTTGGCACAGTCAGAGGAGGTGATCGATTTCAGTTTGAACATGTTTGAACTAAGAAGCAGGGGGTAGGTGATCGTTGGGTCAGGGGGAGCTGGGGTGACCCTAGTGGTAGCTCGTTGGGGCCTGATAGGCCACTTCCACCAAGGTGAGCTGGGGGAGTCAGCAGTACGGAAGATGAGTTGGAAGATCAGTTGGAAGACAAGAATAACAAAATCAGACCTCACATGAACTTGGTGAAATTTGATGCTGCACTTCAGAGGTTCCGTAGAAACTTTCAAGGCATAGGCGTTGCAAGATGCCAAGGTGCCCAGATGCCCAATTGCCATGAGTTGAGGTTCTTCAATGTTCGATACGACTGATCCATTCATCTTGAGCCAACCAAGGCGGCAACGGTCAGACGACTGAGAGGTCGAGTCAGTCCATTATGAGCATTTGATGACATGGGCCGAGGAAGCCAACTTGAATGTTTGCGAGCCATGTCTGTTTAGGGCGTCGTCTGATTTGGGAGTCTGCAAGATGTTCTTGGCCTAATTATGAGGTTTAATCGAACTTCAAAAGCCATGACAAGTAGTTGTCATATTCCAGCTTGATGGAGTGACCCCAGAACAACTCCCAAGATGTGCTGAATTGGGGTCCTTGAGCCTGAGCCCAGAAAGCCCAGTGCAAACCGTCATGTCAAGGATGTCAATAGGGGTCACAAAGATTGACCGCCTGACGCCAAATCGGAGGCCGCACAAGGCATCCAGCAACCTCAAAGGCCGGAGTTTGGATCCAGGGGTCCAGCTTTGGATGGGAACCCATGGGAACCCATGGGAACCCATGGGAACCCATGGGAACCCTATCACCAGCCACATCAGGCCAACTTCCAAGTGACAGCCCTGGGATCCCCCAGCGAAACCTTCCTCTGCAACAATAGGTCCTTGAGATCAGCTGCCAGCAAGTTCAGGTCCCAATAAAACTCAGTGGGTATGGTTCAACAATATTCAAAAACAGGGTTGCCATTGGGCCATTGAAAAAATCGAGAACCTCTATATAAGACTCTATAGACAGTATACATATATATATAGGATTATATAGGAGTTACTTATTAATTAACCCATCCAAATTTGGGGTAATTACATCATTTTGAGCCACGACAGAGATCACACCTGGCTTGAACAGTCTGGTGCTTCCCACCATCTCCGAAGACCACACCACATGCTCCTCGTCGTTCAGCCGGGTGTACAGATCGTGCCTGCAAGACATCATGCGCACACCCGAAGGCTCAAGAGCTTGGAGTCAAACACCTGGAAATTCCACACGTTTCTGCAAAGTATTACCACGAATTTTCACAGGCCCATGAGTCAACTCCCAAGTTTCACCTAGGTTGGCTTCAAAACTCTGCCAGCTGACCCAACATGTTGAAACGTCCAGGAGATTTCCAACTCGGACTGCGATGGAAATATCACTGGAAGCTTGTTACCGGGAAATAAGGCAGGAAACTTAGAGACAAAATGACTGTCCAAAACGATGTTAAACAGTTGGGATGAGCCCTGCAGGCGCATTAACTACATCCAAGAATTCTGGACATATGACATACACTGTATGCCTGAAGCATGGCCACATCAAATCTCCCAGCCAGGGATCCAACTATCAGCACCAGGATATGTTCTTGAACCCTTGGTACCCTGGGCCTCTTCTCTTTCAACTCAATGAAGATGTCTCCCGTCTCCATGCCAGGCGACTGGACGAAACAAGGGTTAGTTGGGGGTTTGGAATTGGCTTGGGCTGATGGGATGCTGAATTGAACTCTGAATGACCCATCATCAAATCATCAGAAATAGTTGCAGTATCTTTAGCGTAAGCCTCGTCATAGTTCCAAAATGTTCCAAATGCTTACCAACTCCTCATCCAGCCAATGAAATCCCACTACTTACTAGAAGTCTGATGATTAGCAATTTTTGAAAGGAAGAATACTGTAATGACTTCAGTCAAATCATGAAACCAGTATACGCAGAAACAACCAATATTTTTTCGCAAAGGATCCTACATAGCACCACGGGCACAAGCCATTCATACCCACATGCTTTCATAGTTGAGGCTGACTGCCTCAAATGACCAAAATAGCTGTCTGACGTTTTTCATGCTTGGCATCCCAGGACAGCATTTTTCACCAATCCATTAGGGAAGGCACAGCATTGAGACACCGAGACACCATGTCATGTTTGCTTTCCAGACTCCCCCACGAATGATGCTAGGTTGAGCCCTTTGTGGGCTGGCAAGTATTCCCTTGCTTGAGGAACATCGCCTGATGGCTAATCGCCATCTGATTGATCGTGGCATTCCCCACATCCCCAGAGACCCGCCGCTGCATTCCACAATGATTTTTTGTTCACACCAAGCGTGGGCGCTTTGGAGTGCACCTCGGCCAAGGTACCAAAGATGGCAAGCTATGCTGGTTGAGAGTGAACCTTAATGTACCTAAGGCAGACAGAACCATTCAAAGTACAGTACCTGAACCGCTCCAAACCACCGACCCATGGATCCCAGCACTGCCAGAGGCCAAGATTTGTCGGACTGAAACAGTACTCCCTGGAATTCTGCTTGACTGCCACTGCAAAGTGTTCAATCATTATCTTTGGAATGGGTCAAACCCCCTTTACCCTTTTACCCTGTTGAAGACCAAATATAGCTGGGTAATCTATGTTCTCACAAAGATGGTCCCATTGCCCTTTCCTTCGTTACTACATGTGATGGGTAGGGAGCAAGTCCATGGCCTCTTCCGAAATCAGGTCCTAGTTTGCAATGCCGCAATGCTCATGATTTTGGAGAATTGCTCATAATTGCTATGCCAAATTGTGATAATTAGGTATGTTGCGTCTTTAGTCTGTTGCATATGCAACAAATTGGCCCAACTCCTCGCTGCTTCCCGCCTTTCACGCGCGTCCCGCGCCGTTGAGGCGCGTTCCCCGGCCAGGCGTGCTGCTTCGGCTGCGGCGTTGCGGGGTGCTGTGGCAGGGATCCTGTGGCGAGTCTACCCGAAGCCAGGATTTCTAATGAGATTGTGGTTAGGAGGAAGGGATGGTAGGGATATACCGTGATATACCCATGCTACAAGAAGATACCCATGGGAACACAGCATGTAAACCGTAGGGATCAACTCTAATGAGAATCTGGCACATGATAGACTATCATATCTCACCCTAGGTAAATCGCCCTGCCAAACATGAGCTTTCGGCACTCATGAACAAAGGACATAATGTTCATTGCTTGTCTAGATGGTGTCCTTTTTGGGGGGTGGAAACTGACCTGAGACACCACTCATGAGTTGTTTAGTAATTTATTCTATTTCGGGAAACAGTTTTGGTTGCCGCGATACAAGTTCAACCATTCTCGTGTCCTGGGCAGTAGTTTCAGCCGCCCCTCCAGCGTTGTAAGCTTGCACACCTCGGCATCAGTGAAATCAGATGATGAGTTGCTAGTTCCAATCCTTTCCCAATATGGAAGAAAAGTTGGAAGCTCCAACCAAATGAAGCTGGTTCTTTGGGATCGTAGGGCCCGGAAATAGAAAACCCACCACCAAGTTTTCCATAGGAATAATTGAACAAGTCGAGCTGGGATGCCGAACCACATCATCCAAGGGTTCATCCAACTCAGCAGAAGGCGATTGCTCCTGCACTGGGTGGGTATTCCGAAATGGTAGAGTTTCGTACCTTCAACAGGAAGATCACTTCAGAAATGGCTGGTTCTTCAATCATCCTCCCCCAGGATGACTCGAAGACTCGAAGACTTACCACAAGCCTCCCGCTGGAGAACCATCACACCTCCAAAGATTGAAGTTCAGCTTTCAGCCTGCGTTTGGCACAACATGCAATCGTTGCACCAGTGGATATCCAAAGATCAGACACGAACTGGGCCAGTTCACTCATGATTTGGGACTTGAGAATTGGGTGATTTCCATGGTGATTTCCATGATGTCCATCCACATCATCCACCCGTTTGATGGCAGAATCGTTCCCAAAAAGCTGTGGTCTTGTAGGGGAAACCACTTGTTGGGGGTATCCCCTCTGTGCTGTATGGTAAAATCTGATCTTTGCCCACAAACCAATTTTGTTGAACAAATCCGTATATGTTTCGTTGATTAAATCCCCATTGTTTGTCGGTTTAAATTCCCATTTCTGTAGGTCAAGTCCCCAATGTTTCTTGTTTCAATCCAAATTTGCCTGAAAATCCCAGCGCTTTTTCTGAATTCAGAATCAAACCCCAGTTGGTTTTAATTTGGAAAAATCCCAGCGATTTCTTCTCGAACCCATCCCATGGCCTGCCCTGCGTCTCCAACAACTCCTCCCGGCTATCCAGGCGGCCGCAGCCACGACGGGCCAGGCGTGGGGGAGCTACACCTCGCCACAGAGACGTGGCGATCCACGACATGGAGAGCACATGGATTTCTACAACACTGATATGAAAACCCGCATGAAAAACCAGACGTGGGGATTCTTTGAGTTTTTCAGAGGGTTTCACTTTGTTCAAAAATGGGGCGCGCCCTAGAATTGGAATTAAGATTGGCAAAATGGTGAGAATCCTTTTGGAATTGGGGGTACCATGGGGTACCTATTTTCAGACAAACCCACATTATGGGGCTCAATTGGCTTAATCATCAAAGATGGACAAAATGGGGTACTGAACGAACTGTGAGTACCTGCTTCAATCCCAAAGATTGGATGGTTGGCAATGACAAGTCGTTCCCATGAAACAGCGGGCTCACCACTTTGAAGGGATTGTAGCTGAAAAAATACGGTGTCTCAAATGTTCCCACTTCACTGCAATGATCCCTTCCCCCACATAAACACCAGCCCAGAACCCCTGATTCAGTGGTGTATCTCTTCCCTTGGGGTTCCATTGTCTTTGGTGTGTTGACTGGTTGACGATTTCATCCCCTCCAAAACATATGAGTCAATTTGGATCAGGTAGCAATGGAATATTCTCTGTAAACATGAAACCAGCAACCAAATCATCAGTGACTAATGATCCTCGCCCCATTTCAATCGCTTTCTGATGGTAAAATCCGCATTTTGCCCATGGTTTTCATGGCATAAACAAGGGGAATGGCATTCTCCCCACGTCACCAAGGCACTCGCGGCCAGCTGCGCCAGTCGCTCGGCCACTTGGCTGCTGCGGCGCTCCAGGAAAGTTCTGCCAGGGAACGGTGGATCAATGATGGCATGATTTTGGATGTTTTTTATGGATGATTTGGATGCTCAAATCCAGCTCTTTTTTTTGTTGCACTATGCTGGGAATAGCTACAGCGTTGACGCTCGATTGTGTGAAGGCTGTAAGTGGGCAACACCTAGGGTTGCAACTGCCCAGTTCCACCGCAGTTCCGGTTGGAAATCTATTCATCCACATTAATCCACATTCATCCACCATCCCTCTATCCATCATTTATCCATTCACCAGTCATCAACCTTTTACCGGCCATTTCTCTCCATCATTGATCCAACATAGAATCTCAATTGACCATGACTCCACCAAGGACCAAGGAGCTCTTTTACCGGTGAGATGTTGCTACTGTCACCGCACTCAGCGGCGGGGGACCCCAGCCGACTGTCGGCCGGGTCCGGCGGGTGAATCTCCTGTACCAACACGTGGCTCCAGGAGTCGAGTGGGCCCAGACCCGCTTGAAAACACTAACTAAGTTGTGGATGGATGCTGCACTTCAGATCATTGGGATGTTGGGGATGGTCAACTGCTTGAAGCTACACACCGGCTCTGTAGGCACTGTAGTACGACTACTTCAGGTATGCCAAGTGGCCAAGTGGCCAAAGAACATGACCATCCATTGTGAGTGCATTGGTATCAATAAAATGCGTGTCATGTTGCTCAGTTGTGATACTACGCATTCCCTTCAGGGAATATAAATCATATACATTTGCACGTATACATATATACATACGTATATGTGTATATGTGTGTATTATACATACATTTATGTGTATGTATGTATGTGTATATATATATATATATGTTGGGCATTAACTTTGAGTTGCTTTTTGGGAGTGGGTGATCTTTGAGACATTCCATGTGTGCAGCATCAGCATCCAGACACTAGCCCGTTGGGCGCAAAGTACTTCAGGATATTTGTGAAGGCTTTATGGACCTGGCGTCGCAACCCAGGTGGAACCATCATGGGAATCGATGCTCTGTCAGGCTCATGAGTTGGAGTGAATATTCTGAGACTCTGGGGGTCGGCTCTACATTGACTCTACATTTCCCTTGTCTTTAATGTACTATCCAAAATTTCGAGATAGCTTTCAAACCTCTGGAAGATGGGCTCTTGCCAAATATATCTTTGGAAATATGTTCAATCTCAAAAGAAATCCATGGATGTAGGCAGGCAAACATTGTTTTCCAAAAAAACAATTGACCTTGTGAACATCCAACTCTTGAGTTCCTTGCTCTGCATATGATTCCATATGTTGGGCCTATTCTTTGAATGGGTTTAGGGTTTGTTTTCGTTTCAGTGAATTTGTCTCATACCAATGAAGTCGGACCATTGGAGCCACTGAATCTGGCGGTCTTTGAAACCATTCAGACCATTCACATTTGCATCAACTGCACATCCGCTAGTTACCGCCAGCCTTTCACATTCAGTATCACGTGCCAGCCTTTTTCACCCAAAAGATCACCCTTTTCACTATTTTCACTATGATTTTCCACCAAACATTGGATGATTGAGGGTGGAAACCAACAGCTTGACCCTATCTTTCAAGTATCCAACCTGGCCAGCCACCTTCTTCAGCTCTTCCTCGCACATCTCCTCACAAGGGTGACTTGGGCGACAAACAAACCTGGATCGTTCTGCCTTAAGATGCTGACCCATGTCCTACATGCCCTACATGGCCTACATGGCGAAAAGTAAGTGTCATTCCCAGGTTCAGAATCTGCCATAGATCTGGTCAGTTAAACTACAGACTGGCAGGCTGCACGGTTGTTCACTATGAAACACCATCGGTTCGGGAGTGCCGTCCAACCTTTCCAAGATACAGCTGTCAAAATGTGGTTTCCCTCTGACAATCCAACATAGCCATGGAAAATGTATCGTTTCATATCGTTCCTACAGATATAAAAGTTGCCTCATACATACATAATCTGCTGCAGACTTTAAGTACATATGTATATATAATATACTGTATATAAATATCGATATGTATATTTACAATATTGTATATATATGTATATTTATACATGTACACATTTATATATCCATGGTTTGCATCCTTTTCAACTAAGAAGAAGCCATTCACGGACCGCTCCTGTGCCATCAGTTGGAGAACACTCTTTCGCCAGGCCGATCGGCAGCTCGCGAAGTCTTGGAATGGAAAAAATGGGGAGGCGACTTCGGAGATGATCCGATTTTAGCAAATATATGATATATATATATATATGGGTATGGGTCAATACCTATAGATACATTTTTAGTGGGATGAACATCCATTTACCAGCTATTTTGGGGTTCACTAGGTACCAGTGTTTTGACCCATCCCCATATATATATATACATACGTATAATATATGTGACATATGTGCCAAGTTGACCAACATAAATGATGTTTGGATATTTTTTCGGGGGTATTCAACCAACACTGGGGGTACAAACCCAACGTAGGGCATCATGGGATGTAACCAACAATATGATGTGGGTTTGTAAAAAAAAAAACAGGGATATATACACTGCAATGATAACTCCTATGGCACTTTTCAACGGGAAATTTGATTATAAACAAGTGGTTTCGGGGTATACGCACGCTATTGAATCCACATGAGAGACACCAACATACCCCACCTGAGATTGGGCAGATTGGAATTGCTATGGATTGCTTGATTACTGTACTGAGACTCACGTTTGCAATAGGAATTTTACCAGTGATTCAGCCTTTCTGGCTGCTGTCAGCCATGGTCTTTCATTCTACGTTCCCGGAATTCGGTTGCAATGATCTACACGATATCACAAGAAGTTACATCCTGGATACCTTGATTGTTTGCCCTGCATTTTGGAATGGTTCAGATGATCAAGATTGACTATGTTACCATGTTTGATCGGCGAACTCCTTTTTGTTCAGTGGTCAAATTCCCATTTGGATTGATTAAATCCCCACTTTTTGCGTGACCAACCCCATGTTTGAACGCAGCCGGTTGCTGTCCAGCCATAGCACTTGCTGTGGCATCAAGGCCCAATTTGTTCATGTCGCTGGCCACTTCTTGAGGAGCTACTGAAGCTCCTGGGCACAATTTGGGCCCCACAAAATTGGTCATGCTCAGCATTAAACTATCCATTCCCGGTTTTTCATCCTGGGAACCATGGCCATCTTCTGAAAAACAGAGGAAGATGGTCATGGCTGAAAAATAGACGACCATTGGACACAGCAAAGTGCTGTTAAGCCCCTGAGGATCACCTGAGCTCAAACTCAGTTGTAACGTGTGGTCCAAAAGTAATCATTGTCATGTTGACATGAAGTTGGTTAAAATCATGGCACATATCATCACATATCATATCCCATCCCAACTGCAGCTCTCTTCTTCAGTTTCTGGATCATGATATGAGGTATATGATCCCTCCGCCTTTGAATAAGCACCCAACAAAAGCTGATTCGGTATTGGATCCATTCATAGACCCCCCATATAGAGGAAATTCGTGGCGGGTTTCGCATTGCAGGCTATCGCTCCACAACTTACCATCAGGGGGATATCGGATCCACAACACCAGGGATTGGTACCCCGCCATCCCCGCAATCCCCGCAATCCCCGCCTTGCTTTTGCCCTGGCAAGGCCATCCCTGGCTTCAAAGCTGCGGATGGGACCAGGCGATCAACCAGGCCATCAGCACCCTGGCAGCTGGAAAATCATCGAACTGAATCGGCCATGTTCCATAGCACACGGTTAAAATACCTGAGGGTAGAAGATTGAGATTCCGGAACTTTAGAAGATTGTGGGATGTTTTTCTGTGATTCCAATAGGAATTTGAAGGGAAATCCTTAGGTCTGTTTCTCTATCGCCTCGATCTGGATCTCCACGGTGACTCCACTGTGGTTGATGCTTTTCACTTTCCCTGGCTGGTCCGGCATTTGCCAGGGCAACCCAATATTGGGACCATGGTGACCCACCATTTTGCTGAATCATCTTCTTTTCCATGATGGATTGACTCCTCCGACCTATTTTTCCAAAGACCTGCGAGGTTTTGAAACTTGCGAATTCTCCAAACCGTCAAATTCGCTGAGTTGGTCTGGGGTTGGGTAATCATGAGGGATCCTTGACCCAGTGGCAACTGCCACAAAATTCCGGAGTTTTCTTTGGACTTTGGACGAACTCGGAAAAAAAAAAAACTCCTGTACTTATTGCAGACTTGCCCCCCTTGGTAGTCCAACACTGCTGCCGCACCTTTGGTGCCATCTTCCATGCCTCGGTTCGGATGTGAAGTGTCAAACGGAACCACAACTCGGTTTCAAATCAGGTGGAAAGCCAGCAGAACTCGTTGCGGATCAGGGTCAAACAATTGTTGAGTGAACTAGTCGTCTGGACATTCACACACCAAGTATTCGAACTGTTGATGTAGTGGAACTATCAAACTATCACTTTGTGATAGTCCAGCTTCTGCTTTTGAAGGGCTGCGGATGCGCAGACTTGGATGATATATATATATTATATATATATAGGCTTCATGACTGTCCTTTTCCGACGTGTGACTGCATGGTTTTTCAGCCTCGAGTGACATCTTGTCATCTCCAGGCTGCCACTGAACAAAAGTTTAGGTGGTTCATTCCACCTTCTGTGC
>Ga0126342_10015959_pt1 | contig 13121 bp, 11 predicted proteins | sample Cyp1metagenome_FD_92528 | JGI IMG/M metagenome (GOLD analysis project Ga0126342, IMG submission 92528) | Coral microbial communities from Lord Howe Island, Old Settlement Bay, Australia - Cyphastrea 1 metagenome | ecosystem: Host-associated > Invertebrates > Cnidaria > Coral ... | reverse complement strand
TTTCTTTGACTAACTGTTTCTTTGACTAACTCTTTCTTTGACTAACTCTTTCTTTGACTAACTCTTTCCCTGACATTCTAAAAGTCCGTAACACGGAAGTTTCTTCCACTAAACTTCCTTTGATGACAAATCCCCAACCATAAACTGTACTTCATTATCCCAAATGTGCCATTTCGGGGTATTGAACACCTTACCCAAAGAAGGTATTTATTGCGTTTACTATATCAATTACTGTATATGAGTACATAAAGTTGGATGATTCAAACAAGTGATGCGCCTTGCCAAACAAAAGCCAAAGAATTGTTTGAAATTCTGACCCCATAATATAGCGGCTATGTGAGTCATGGGCCAAACAATGTCAAAAACACAACTGGGATTGAACAATAATCGAACAATAATCCAACCACCGACCAGTTGTATGATGATTTCTCATGTTTTCCCTGCATTTTCTGAGTCTTCTGCGCTGGCACAATCAATTTTGGGTGAAAAAAGATGTACCCTCCGGTAAACTAACATAACTATGGAAAATCACATGTTTTTTATGGGTAAATCCACTATTTCCATGGCCATTTTCAATAGCTATGTTAGTTTACCAGAGGGTAGGCCAATGTTAGCTCCCAAATCTGACATACGATGAAATGAATCATCCTTTTTGGTGGTGAAGCGCTCGATTCCGGGCATGTAAACCCATTGTCGGAAGAAATGAAGATGGCTTTTCCAATGGGAACATAGTGATAAAGTATAGAATTTGGGGTTACTTGGCGTGCATGGCAGCTAGTAAGGTGATAACCCCATTCCCCATTATAAAGTGATTCATTAGAGCATCATATACACAACTTATTAACCCAACACGAAAAAAAAAAACATCGCCAATAGAAGTTTATGAAATTGGCTATACCATGCTATACCTATATTTGGGGTGATGTAGAATGAACCCCGGTCATGGTGAATCGCATTGGGTTTACCATATTAATAAGTAGTAGTAGCCAAAAACACACATTCCCTATAGTTTCCCCAAGTAATGAGTGCATTTCCCATGGGGAAAACAACAACATTATCTTCAGCAACTCCAGGTACCCATCTTATCCAACCTGACCCTCTGCAGTAGGGTTTTTCATCCCAAAAATGTTTGAAACCACAAACTAGTAGGATGGGTTACTGTAATGGGCGTCATTTTCTTGGTAAATTCTCATAATTCACAAACATGAATTAAGCATATTAAGGCTATTTTTGGAAAGTTCCCCCCAATCCTGACCGCCTATTGCAGTGAGGTCGCAGTGAGGCCGTTATAATTTGTTGGGTCTACCACATCGCTATCCTGGTCGGTGATTTCAACTCCTCTGAAAAATATGACTTCGTCAGTTGGGATGATTATTCCCAATATATGGAAAAATAAAATTTGTGTTCCAAACCACCAACCAGTATCCGTCTGATTCACCAACCATCACCAACCCATCCCATCTGTTGCCTCCCGAGCGGGAACGGTGGCTGGCAGCCCTGCACGGATCTGTGGCATGCGGCAGAGAACGTCTGCCAGGTAGGCTGCTTCCAACGCCACCTGCAAACCCACAGGGAGATCGAGTTTTGGAGTGCTGAAAAAGGAGCCATGGCCAATTGTGTTTACCCTCCGGTAAACATACAAAAAGCTATGGAAAATTGCCATAGAAATAGTGGATTTTCCTATGAAAAATGGTGATTTTCCATGTTTTTTTGTATGTTTACCAGGCCGGGCAATCAGCAACAAAAAGCTGGTTCCACCTGCAATCAGGGTTTCCCTAAGCAAACTAGTGATTTAACCAGCAAAATTTGGGATCACGTCACGTAGCCGCAGGAGTTCACAGAAAAATCCAATATGACTTTGTAGACATTCACAGACATAAAAATAGATCAATGACACCTATAGACAATAGTATCATTATATATATAATAAATACATAATATATATATATATGTATTTATATATATATATCATACATATTATAATATATATGTAATTATATATATATCATTCTTGAATGATCATTATAATTATAATCAATGACACTAGATTGATTATAGACACCTACCTTCACATGAAGCCCTCAGACATGTCCCACGAACTCCAGGTCTGGGCCGCCGCTTGCCTTGGTCAAAGAGGACCGCTCCACACCGCTTTGGTCATAGTCCTCCAACTGCTCATAGACCCTGCCCACCATGGCGTGATGAATTTTCAGGATTCACACCGCATTCACACCATACATGCGCTGCAAATCTCAAGGAAGACGTCTTCGTTGGAGCGATTACCAAAGATAATATGCGGTTAATATACTGTTAATAATGGTTAATATGATGGTTATTATATGGTTGATGATGGTTAATAATAATGACTGGTTGGTGGTTTCAACCTACCCCTCTGAAAAATGATGGAGTGAGTTCGTCAGTTGGGATGATGACATTCCATTCCCCAAAAAATCCCAATATGATGGGAAAGTCAATCCAAATTCCATGGTTCCAAACCACCAACCAGATTATGTGCTAGAAAGCTGCTCTTCACTGTCTTGAAGCTTTCACACCCTGCAGGTTACCCCAGTCGCTGGAGGTCACCCAAAAAGAACATGGCAAAGCCATGAGACCCGCGTTTTGGGCAAGCGCCGTGGCGTGCTGGAACATCTTCTACAAAAACAGAGGTTTATCATGGTTGGTAGCTGGGAAAATATGGGAATATCATCTGCAACCGGGTGATTTTCCATTGCCACGCTTGATTACCCAAGGGTATCCATACTGACACCTGTGCAATTCAACATGAGACTTTAAAACAACCAAATGTACTGTAACCGTAAGATCATTGCATGGAGAGATCCAAGTGAAGTTGCACAAAAATGCAAACATCATGTGGAAAACCCAACATGAATGTAGTTTTTTTTCCTCACGAAACCATGGATGTTCCACATTTGGTTGATTTGTTTTACAGGTTTACCCCAGGTACCTCAGGGAAACATTGGCCCACAGCTTCATACATATCCGGAAACATATCAACCTCCACAAGCAACAAGGCTCCAACACACAACTCGGTCTTGTGTAGCTCCTTGCAATAACCCATCAACTAGGCTAGTTTAAATGGTTCAATTCTACCCGAACTAGATTATAAATACAACATTACAATATCCCCAGTTATAAAGGGCATACAACATACATATCCAACATCTCCAAGCAAGTCATACCGCGCCTGCGTTCCATTTTGGATGGTTTATCATGGTTTTTACCACATGATCTCCAGTTATAAATGGCATAATTATAACTCATGGATAAGATACATATCCAACATCTCCAAGTCAAGTGAATTTATGGCTTCTTGCTTCTTGCATGGCATAAATCATAGCTATCCAACATCTCCAAGTCATCTTGCGCCTGCGTTCCATCATGCAGTAGTACTTTCCATCATTGGTTCGCCCCGTGCGGCCCCGGCGTTGCTTCAGCGAGGCTTTGGAGCACCAGGTGGTCACCAAGGTGGACATCTTCGACTGCACAGTGGTGGCATGGGGAGTTACCCGGGTCAGGGGGAACCGGAGATGCCTCGTGGGAAAAGTAGGCTTCCACTTACAACTGGGAAGTGATCATCTAAATAGGATGAAGCACCAAACACCTTTGGGGAGTTAGGTCTCCAAAAAGATGTGGAAAACCCATGGGGCGTACCGCAGTCGCGTACCAAAATACCGACGCGAAACGCGGACACCTCGTCGTTGTACTCGTTGACGCGGTGCATCCCGAAGTCCAAGACCGCTCCGACGCTGGGCAAAGTGAGGGAAGATTCCGCCATGTTGGTGGCGATGATCACCTCTCAACGGTGAATCGGGAGGATTTTTCAGGGTGAAAACACAGAACCAAGGGATCAAGGGGGGACTTAGTAACTGGTTAGTATATGTATCCCATAGGATCCATGTATGGTATATATGCTAACATTTGGGGTATATTGATGGTAAATGTTACCATATACAACATACATGGATCCTATGGGTATGTGTTGGTATCTTATGTTAGTATTTATGTTAGTCATTCTTAGCTGAGCATATGTATGTTGGCTCTAATTGTTGATAGAGTGTGTTAGTTAATGAGTGGTGATCATCATCCTTGACATAACCAATCTTCTTTGGTGAGGTCAGCCTCGTGGTCACTATCAGTTGCCCAGATTAATCTGTGTTGTATATGATAACTCCATGAGTGCGCCAGTAGTATACTGCGAAATGAAATGTTAGGAGATGGTTAGATGGTTAGTATACTGTGAGTATATGTTAGGAAATGGCTAGTATATGTTAGTATACTACACCAGTACAAGCAGCAGTATACTGATTTATAACAGCATATACTGATTTTTTAACGGCATACTAGAATAGTCTCATGGTCAGCATCATGATATACTGACGAGATATTTTAGCATATGTTCGCATGTGTTAGTATAGTAATCATGTTGTGGCACTTACTTTTGCAAATATAACATTCAGTAAGCATGTTGTTGTTTTGTGTCTGAACATGGTTATACCATGTTATACCCTCCCTGTTGTGGAAACTGTACATTGGATGAAAAACGGTGACTAACGTCACCATCAACTCTGGGGTGTTTTCTCCGTTTCAGTTTCAGACAAAGCAAGGCTTGGCTTTGAGACTAAAAACATCTACTGGTTGGTGGTATACCTACCCCTCTGACAAATATGAGTTCGTCAGTTGGGATGATTATTCCCAATATATGGAAAGTCATAAAATTCATGTTCCAAACCACCAACCAGTCTAAAATCACTATGCAGGACACAGCAGTCCTGCACCAAACGAGATTTCGCCAAATGAAAGTTAGAACCAACCCGTGTGGTCTCTATAAACAAAATTGACGACAATAAGGCAATAAAAGCGACATCCCGGGGTTGGTTCTGAGCGAAAGCCTGCAGGAAACCTGGCTAGAAAAAGTCAGGGGAAACGGATCTCAGTTCCTCGTCTCCATAGCAACCAGTCTCCCACTCAAGATGTTGAATTGAACGGTTCCCCTGGCACAAATGACAAATAGATTTGTTTAAGCATATTTAAAAAGGTCTACTCCCAACGTCACAAGCTTACACAGTATGGGATATATCATGATACCTAGACCGTCCAAATACCAGGAAAAAACAGTAAAGTAGTCAAACAAATCTAAAAATCAAGAGGTAAACCACGATTTTGATGGGGATTTGGCGGGTATACCCTAAGAAACACCGGCCATTTTCTGTGCAGATCCATGGATAAAACATGATAAAACACATCAAATCTACCCGTTCGCACCTTCCACTGCCCTTCGGGTACTGGATCACCCGCGTGCTTGTAGTCGTTGTCATCCTGGGTTACTGCGGACACGTTGTCAGATCTGGTGGGGTGAAAGCTGGGGTTGAACCATAAAAACTATGGGGTTGTAAAGGTTTCAGCCATGAAAACATATTGAAAACTATGGGGATGTGGTTGGTGACCGCTAATGAATTCAACTCTTTGTCATGATCACCATTCTTAGTATGTACATCATCTGTAAATGGGCCATTTTCCAATATTTTCCATAGTAAAGTGTTCAAAGCTTTTAATCACCAGGGGTTGTCGCTTTTTCAAAAAAAAAACAGTTGGAGTCCGTTCACAACCCCAAACTTCGCCGGGCTTCGAGTGCGGAATGCATCAAGATAATATCTGGCTTCAAACGTTGTTCCATGGTGGGTTCCAGTATGGCTGTTAGCTGGTTCTTCAACTCCTTCATCCTCAGCCACACAGCTTGCCGCATCTTGCCGCCGGCAAAGGCCAACAAAAACACTGACCGGGACCTATGGAGTGACCTACAAATATCAAAATGGGGGACATAGAGCCCCTTGCAAATGGTGATTCAAACCGTGGCTGAAGAGCCCACCTCAAAGAAATGCCAAATAAGGATCGACATATGATAAATCTTGGAAACCCACCACGCAAGACTGGAATTGTTTCCGGAACTTTCAGTGGCTCTTCGAATCTCCACACATGTGGTGAACCAGTTCTAAAGTTTTCTTGTTGCACCAGCGATCTCCAAAAACAAATAGGAGCCGCCAACATACCGGATGGGGTAAACCTTATGAACCTGTATTGTTGGTTTACCAACCATCCTTTTATAACAGTGTCTCTACCTCATTCATATTCATTCATACTGATCATCATCAACCATCATATCTGGAAAGTTCTCACATGTTTATACATGTTTCCCATATGTTTCATGAAAATCACCTCCCCAAAAACAGAGATCCCAACAGCACCTTTGCAGAAATCCACCATGATACAACGACCTTCCAGGAAACTGATCTAGACCGGGCAGGAAGGCCAGGACCACATTGATACGCATCATCTGCCGAGGAGATCCCAAGAGATCCCAAGTCATGTGGCTTTTTTCCACGCCATAAATGCACCATTCCCCAGTCATCACCATAGGGCAGGTATGTTTTTAGCAATCCCAGTCATGGCCTAGTTTATGATTGTTTTAACCACATGATGGTTGAAGAAAAACATAAATCTATGAAGCCTCCAAGACAGGGCAGTTGTCGACTTGGAGCCCTTCTTCGACACCCCAATTGCTGGTGGATGTCCCCAACGCAAATTGTCAAGGGATGATGTTCACCAAGGGGAACACAATGTTTGACAAAAAATATGTATATCAGGGACTTAACCAACCAACATGGTCATTTAAACAACAAGAACGGGATATCTGACAGCACCAATCGGAAAAACAAGATTTGATAGATTTGATGGCGCTAACCATGCTTATACCTGGACCCAACAAAAGAGACCATAGGGTACTCTGGATAATACAAGACAACGGTGTCTTAAGGACCTCTCTTCATGATTCGGCCCAGTGCAGTGTCACTTTCAAACAGCACCCTGAGGTCTTTCAAAAGCCACTACAGCAGCTTCACCTTTTATACGGTCGTGGAACCTGACAAAACTTAGCCAAAGGGGCATCATATCGTCCCTACGGAAACAACCATGAAACTAAAACTCTACACGGCTCTATATTATCCAACAGAAGAATGCAAATGTGTAGCCTCTGATCATCTCGCACAAGCATTGACAATGACCCATGTGTAGATGATTTGCCTCCTAACGCATGGCTATTACTATTTTCCATGGCTACAAGTATGTCAGCTAGTATGTCAGCCAGAAAGTTGCCTCAAAGAATGTTTTGTTTTTCCGATGTTTTCCGCACACATTCCAAACATCCTCGCGCCTCATACAAATGCTTGATCCACCGGGCTCCAACGGTGGTGAGTTTCTGACAGGCCGATGTGAGCTTGTCAGAACGAGTCATCGACTTTTTCAATGTCCTCAGTTCACCGATTCATCAGGGTATATTATACCAGTTGGTGGTTTCAACCCGCTGAAAAATGATGCAGTGAGTGAGTTCGTCAGTTGGGATGATTATTCCATTACATTCCGAATTCCCTTTTCTGAATGGAAAGTCAATCCAAATTCCATGGTTCCAGTCACCACCAACCAGCTATTTCACCGAAAAAGTCAGGCCATTGGGGGTCAGGAAAACCATCTCCCCAAAGCCTTCCGGATGGCATTTTTGTCTGGTGCCCAGTTGATAGGTGTCAATTTTAGATTCCAGACTTTAAGGGGAAAAAACAAATCAGCAAAAAATCACGTATATACTTATGTATCTACACCAAGGTTCTTGAGGTTTTCCGGTAGCAACTCACCAAATGATGGCCCTTTTTGTCTGATGTGCAGAGGTAAGTCTTCAAGAAAGAAGTCCTCAAACAGCAATTCGCCAACTGCAAACAGCTGTGAAAGGAATCCAAGCTAACCAGTCATCTAAGCGGAAACTTAATCATTCCTTGTGCCAACAAACCTCGCAAAAATCCCCGGCAAATTGTCATAAAGCAACAATAAATTCAATGAAGTTATTAATTAACTCAAATCCTTCATCGAGCCATCAAAAAAAACATGTTTCTCATGTTTACCTTAAAAGAAAAAAAAACATCTCAGAATCTCCGCCACCGACCCCTTTTGTTTGGGGCTAACCTTGGAACCGAGCCCGCAGCCCCGTCCTCAACTTGGTAGGGCGTCGATCCTGGCGAGGTGATACTGGTCATTTCGGCCCGATGGGGCGCTGGAAGCAGCACCGGTTTGAAGAACGCGTGCAAGGCTTTCTGCAAGGTGGCGGACATCCTGAGAGCTGGGGAGCTGCTGAGCAGCTCATCCCTGGGATACCTTGGGATATGCTTCTTTTTGACTCCTGGTGACCTGGTGAAGGTGTTAGTGAAGCATGTTCAAGCTTCTGATTGTTGTTTTTCAAGAGACTGAGAGACTGAGCCTTTGTACTCCAATATGTCGGTCCTTTTGATGACTCGAACACCACCACTTTGAAGTCTGACAACCCTTAATCTCCCCCTTTTCACGGACTGAAATCCCCCTTTTCCACGGGTCAAAATGGATGTTTCCTAAAATAGTACCCCCAAATCATCCCAAGTCATTGGACCATGACTTCGTATTGAAAGCCATTTATATGGTGCATCCTATGACTTTGACCAGCCCCTCATGTCATTGGACCGGTCCCAGCGTCACCACGATGCGCGTCCGCAAGCTCTCGGGCCGCGAGAGCAACATCCGCAGCAGCGCCATGAGAAAATCCGCCTCGACGAAGCGCTCGTGGACCTCGTCCAGCACCACGTGACTGAAATTCTCCAAGTGCGCCCTTGGTGAAGCTGGAGTTGATACCATTTGAGCCTCAAAAAATACTATACTGTAGAATTACTGAGAAAAACAATATTTTTATATTATGTGTTAATGGGTAATTACTTGGAGGGTCTAGGTACTATGATTATCATGTCGAATCATCTGCAGAAGTTGAAGAATGTATATAGTAAGATATTTATTTGATCTCTAATTATGTTTAATCATGCTTAATCATCTGTAAAGAATAGTATGATTATGTACTAAAAGAACCCTGTCGTACATAACCAAGAGCAAGATGAAGAAGAAGGGTTCGCAGGAGAAACAATGGTCCACATGATTCCTCTAGGTTGGGGCGGGGGGGCTCTTGGACTCTTCGATGAAACCGGGGAAAGGGTCCACTACTGAAGTGAAAAGGCTGAGGGTATCAAACATACAACGGTTGATTAAGAATTCTGTTGCTCCAAGTATGGGATCAAGCTTTAAGTGGCTTGACATGATCGGTTTTAGGTTGGTCCGTCTGTGGATGGTTTCAATACTGGACGGTGCCAATGTCAAACATCCTAGTGTAGTCGGTTTGGGTTCCCTTCGGAGATACATGTAATCATACGCATATAGCTGGTTTGCAGGTTTCAATAGAACCTAGAGTCGGACTCTTGCTTTTGATCTTCAATCACCAAACCCTTCGCAGCCAAACCTGTAAGGTCGAGTCTGGCTGCTTGCCATCCAAGAACTTGCAGCTGGTTACATCTTTTGACACCATCAGCTCAGTCCAGCAACAGCGATAAGTCGCCCTGCTGTCTTAGAGACAATTACAGAAACATCCACAAAGACAACACAATAAACATCCTACTAATTAAAATAGGGCTTATTTATGTTTTTCTTTTATAAGGGGTTACTGTAGAGAAAGCCAGCATACCTACCTGCAACCCCAATTCACCAAGTCTCGGATTGTGCACCAAAGCCTCTAGGAAGTGACCCACTGTGACATACACAACCAACCCCTGCGGCGCCGCAGCGATTTTACTGAAGCCCTGTTTGGGAGACCAAGTGGCGAAAAACAGCCTGATCAAAAGCTGATGAAATATGATGAAATATCACATGTTATGATGTTGAAAGAGACACGGTATGTTGAGATGTATTGAGTATAGGATGATTCCAAACTTGTTCAACCTCCTCCAAATAGATATCATGTGTGTGTGTGACGCGCATGAGTTGTGATGTGCCTTTTTTGCTGCTTCAGATCTACACGGTGGAACCCACAAACGACAGCTTAGTTGGTTTATAGCTAGGTCTATAGCTTCTGCTTAGGACTAATAACGCATGATATAACTATAGTTAGGGGGAATTATAAACCAACTTAACTTACAACTGCGGGCACCACCTTGTATCTCCTATCTTCCTTTTACTTCCCGCTCCTTTCATGCTACTCCCGGTGCTTGCCGTTGCGGCGTGGCCGGCATGGCCTGCGGATGGTCTCGTTTGTCCTGACCTCCCACGCGATAGCCGATCAAGTCTCCCACGGGCCGATTCACCTGCGATGCTGGAGACGATAGTCACTACATAGGTACTGTAAGTTTTTTTGGGGGATCCAGATGCTGCAGGGTGTACAAACATGATCAAATATGACCAAATATCAAATGATCACAAAACATGGTGGCATCATGACTCATCAGAAGCATTGTCACACAAGCGAAAACCATTAAAACCCTCGTCATGAGTGGAACCCTGTCAACTTGACAGATCAGGTGACCCCATCACCAAGCTGAATCGGCAAATTCCGGGAAGGGGGTTGCTCAGTTGGGACATCAACTTTGTTTGGGGATTGAATGGCATTGAAACATGGGGGCGTGTCTGTCAAATTGTACATGTCAATGAAATCGATGGAGACATAGTAACACGAAAATGAAGACAACTGCATGTGCAACCAAAGACTAATGGATCCTTTTCAATAGGGCAGACTTGCACACATCCACACTTTCGAGAAATGGTGTGATTTACTGTCTGCTGCGGGATTCCCCAAAGACTTGAAGAGAACACTGTAATTACCTTCTGGTAAACGTTACCATAACTATGGAAAATCACAATGCTATTAATGGCTAAATCCACTATGTCGATGGCCATTTTCAATAGCATTTTCTTTGTTTACCAGGCCGGGTAGTTGTGACTGTGATGTCACCGACTTCACCGGTGATATTCGGCTCTCCATCTCCGCATATCTGGTTGGTGGTGGTGCAATTTCACCATCTTGAAAAATGATGGAGTGAGTTCGTCAATGGGTTTCGGATGACATCCCATAGATGAAAAATTATAAAATGGAAAATAATCCATTCATGTTTGAAACCAACCAGATAATTTTTCCATATTTTCCATATCATTCCAACAAAATCCCATTGTTGTTTTTTTAATTTCTCTAGTAATCAAAGACTCGTTCTCCATCTCCAACAGCACATCATTGTTCAAATTCGTTGAGAGGATTGAATGGCTATGTCCACCAATGTGGTCACCAAAAAACATCCTCAACTCGTTGGGAAAACCATCTCGTTTTTGGGGCTGCCGAAAGTGATGTCGTTCCGTTTCCAAAACATTTGGCAATTGGCACCATCATCATCTCTAGGTATGGAAGAACATCAAGTAGGTAAGCCAAAAACGGAATTCATTTCAACCCGTTGATTGTTTTGTAAATAGTTTATGTTGATGTTCTTGCTATTATGTTTTTACCAATGAAACCAAAAAACATCAAACTCACGTTGTCAACATATCTGTTTATTTCATGGAAAATCCCATCTATAAATGGATGATGTTTTGGGGCAGCTCCATGACTTAGGAAACCTCCACTCCATGTACCCTCTGGTAAACTAACATAGCTATGGAAAATGGCACATTTATAGATGGTTTACCTATTGAAAATGGGTGGATCTTTCTATAGCTATGTTAGTCATTACTAGAGAGCAAGTTGTAAGTCATGTCCATGCCTGTTCTGACACCCTCTCGGCCAGTTTCTTCGCAGCCATGCGCCGCGGCTGTGTGACAACAATGCGGCAGGAGCGACCCTCCTGGAATCGGCCGGGTTTTTTGGGTCTTGGGGGATGAACATGGAGATTGTGAAACAACTGGTGAATAATGGTTGTTTAGTATGGTTTTACACGCTTTGATAGGGATAATATTGGGATCATATTGGAATATAGGATAATATTGGAAAATATTGGAATATGGGATAATATTGGGATCATATTGGAATATGGGATAATATTGGAAAAATATTGGAATATGGGAAAATATTGGGATGATATTGGAATATGGGATAATATTGGAAAATATTGGAATATGGGAAAATATTGGGATTATATTGGAATATGGGATAAGATTGGAAAAATATTGGGACATGGGAAAATATTGGGATCATATTGGAATATGGGATAATATTGGGATGATATTGGGATATTAGCATAATGATAATATAAATTGATGTATTTACCCACTAGGATGTCATCATGGCTGGGAAATCTCCATGGCCTAGCCATGGAGTTTTGGTTCGGTTTAGTTTGCTGGGAAAATCATGGAACTAAATGGTGGATTGTCCATTGCCATGTTTGATTACAGGAGGGTATTGAATATATAGTGGTATAATATGTAGAGTAATATTGAAATATGGAATGGTATACAATATATAGTGGTATAAAAATATTAATTACCATTATTTACCCAAATAACAATATGATATTTATAGTGGTATAATATGTAAAGAGTTCACGACGGATTTTAAAATAAAACAGCAGCAGTCACACATCTTTCCATACATCTTTCCACATGGGTCCCTCTTATTTGATGACCAGATTCTCCATATAACTGAGGTGTTTTTAATCCATGGATAAATCCCCCATGTTCAAAAATCTTTACAGATGAAAACCACATATAGATCTAAGCAAAATCCCAAAGAAATCCCATTATTAAACCTCTTCTTCGGGCATCTTAGGGACAAGTCATGCCATGCGGTCGCGGTCCTCCAAGCATTGCTGGGCTAAACACAGAGGAACCAAGGTCGACTTTCCACTCCCGGTGGCCGCATCCACCATGACAACGCCTTGGATGGATGTCTACCATCCCCAAGGACTTACAATTTCTATCGGCTGGGTTTGACACCATCAATCCATGTGAGTGGATTATTATTTTTTTTCTTCTTCTTCTTCTTCTTCTTCTTTTTGTTGTTGTTGTTGCTGTTGCTGCTGTTGTTCTTTGAAGCATTAATCGGATCTAAAGTCAATGTAAATCGGGTGCTAGCGTTTTCCCAAGTTGCACAATATGTAATCCGAAAGACCCTACCAGTAGTACCGCACAAGGCGGTGGCGGAAGTTTCAAAAATAGGAAACCTATAGGAGAGGTTGGTTGTTGTGAATCAGAGATGGCAGAGCGAATCCACTGATGGACCGAAAGGTGCTTGA
>Ga0126342_10015958_pt1 | contig 13121 bp, 15 predicted proteins | sample Cyp1metagenome_FD_92528 | JGI IMG/M metagenome (GOLD analysis project Ga0126342, IMG submission 92528) | Coral microbial communities from Lord Howe Island, Old Settlement Bay, Australia - Cyphastrea 1 metagenome | ecosystem: Host-associated > Invertebrates > Cnidaria > Coral ... | reverse complement strand
TATATATATATATACACATTAGTCCATTCAGTCCTTGAATTTCGACAGTAAGTTGGCAGATTGGACTTGATTTCAGATTGACTTCGATTCAGCGCGAACCATTGCGTATCCAAAACTTCACCTTCACTTTGTGTCCGATCCGTTTGTGCAGGGATGTCTCTTTGGAGCTTGATGTTGGGCACGGCGATCATGGGACTTTCACTGGGTTGGCTTTCCAGCTTCTTCTTTGTCCGCTGGAGATCCAGACAACGAGGCCAAAAAATTAGCCATCGCTACAGAAATTCATTGATTCTAAGTGTGACAGCCATCAGCCAAAAGCTTGATTTCAGGGAAGTCCCAAGCTTGAATCACAAGCACGGTGAAAGTGACAAACATTACGGTTTCCTAGATATGTGCACGCCGTTCACCTGCATCATGCCGCTGGAATAACACAGTTTTAAGGAGGTTTGCAACACCAGAATGCATGACGCTCTAGACATCATTATCTACATCACTCTCTCTCTCTCTCTATGTATATATATATATACAATTATATTCATATATAGCCAAGGATAGACAGATCAATGGATAGGTTGCTAGATAGCTGGCTAGGTTGCTGGTTAGGTAGCTGGCTTGATAGCTAGCTAGCAGATAGATGGATGAGTCTACATATAGCTCAATATATTGCATATTATCATATATACATATAATATTATATAGAGAGAGTAAGTCACATAGAGAAGCAGATAGATGGAAAGACAGACCGATGCATTCATCTGCTGTATGTCTTTAAGCACTGCTCTGAAGCTGTTCAAGCTCAGCCCAAGCATCCAACCGCCTACTTAGACATTCGAATTAAGGGTAATCGTGTTCCCGCAGATTCAAATCTCTCTCATAGACGCTGACCAACCGCACCGTTGCAACACCACCACCTCTCAAGCCGAACTCCTTAACTCTCTTTCAGACTAGCTTGACTTGAATGTCGGCAAACTGAGAGACTGAAGAGAAGCTTACAAACACATATAAACACCAGACCGTCCAAATCATGACTTTACCGTCTCAACGCCAAGCGATTGGCCAGGCGCATTTATCGATGGTGCTTCCGACTCAGAGTCTGACAAGTGCTGAGAGATCTGAGAGCCTTGGCCAAGTGGTGGTAACTGCGTTGAACGGACGGTATCCAGCCAAAATCAACCAAATTACTGGCCCCATGCTTAGATCATGTTGACACTTAAAGTGTACCCCATCATTGTCGGAAAATGTCAAGCGGCAAGTTCTATTGTTTTTCATTCTATCTGCAAGCATCCACTGTTCGCAGAATAGATATCCCCAGCTAGTCTCCTTGATCATTGTCTGCATTTGCCCCAAGAAAGAAGTTTTTGAGTAAAATCATTCGACCCAGCGGTCAGACAGGAGCATAAAGGGTAACGCGTCCCTGCCAGTAAGGGCGCCAAGCTTTATAGGTCTATGCTTGGGAGGTTAGCTTGATTAACCTTGATCAACTTTGATATTTTCGATTATCTTTGATCGTTGGTTCATGTCATTCTTCTATGTCACAGTGGGCCGACGGAAGACAGCTTGGATCTATGTTGGTTCACAATTAGTTGTCAATGGTTTCAATCTCCAGGACAGCACATTCTTGTGGGCGAGTCAAATCGCGATGCTTTTGTGAGACTTTTGCGAAGTTCCTCACACGTGTTGCCGAGAAACTGGGCGTAGAAACTGCCACATCTATTCAAATCTTCTGTGAACTGTGTGGCATGAGGAGTATGATTCAAAACCATTCAAAACCGAATCAGCTCTAGAGTTGCTTTCTTGACTGCACTCAATGGTTTAAAGCTTAGCCTCCATCTCAGATCATCTCAGAGTTTAGACACCAGGTCTGAAGATTTGCACAGTGGTGTGGCAGCCGTGGCAAACACCCAGCCATTAACTTGGCCGATCGCTTGAACAAAATGTCTTGCACCAAATCTGATGGTACCGTGTCAGAAATTGTGGCCGCTTTGCAGTGGTAAATTCTGCGCCACACGGATTCTACCACAGCCAGAAAGAACTGATGTCATGAAGGCGGAAGCCCTCAAATGGCAAAGCTCGCAGAAAGTACCTTCGGGTGTGGTCAATTCTGGAGGAAATGTTATCCTTAGAGCCTCTAAATTATTAATATGTAATATATATGCATATATTTATAGATATAGATATATTGAGACACTGGCCAAGTGGAACAGCGAAAAAAGACCTGCTTCGGTGGTTCCAGGACCTGTATCTCAGCTTGGTGGAGCACGGAAACGGTCGCAACCTGATGTTGCCCATCTCAGTGTGGATCCCCAAGACGAGTCTTGGGACGCAATGCCAAACAGCTACTGTTGATGATTATGTCAGTGGTAAAATGTGCACTATGACTATGAACTATGAGATGGTAACGTAGTTGGACCGTGCAAAACACATCATTCTCTCGAAATCTGTAGAGTTTTTGCGCAGCATCGATCTTTGTGTCATGCCTTTAGCCCTCGGAAAGCTCCAAGGCTCAAGGTCGAATGGCGCGCAGTCACCTCCCACAACAGCTGGGGGCCCTGGGATTCCAGGGATGCCCTGGGATGCGTGCCATGCCAGTTGTGATACATAGTGCCATTGAATAGCATTGATATACAGCTAGTGGCAGCTAATACACTACTTGTTCGACGTTCAGACACAGCGCATCGGCAAGCTGAGGGTACAATTAAGATGAGGACCCTTAACTGACAGATCGGAGGTTTTTGAAGCCAAGTGATTGGAGAACAACATATTTAGATGATGTATCTTCCATCGCACATTTATGCGGTGAGTTCTACACAAACAAGCTAAGAATCTACAGCATATCTTGGTTTCCAGGTCTTTGATCCCAGAAGAAGCAAGCGCTGATCATGGCACAAACATCTTCAAGAACCAAGGTGGGACAGTGTGGTGCGCTACGCGGAAAGCACTGGCCGCTTGCCAGGCGCCCTTGAAACAGACTGCAAGGGAGTGCCACGGAGTGCAAAGGGGGTGAAGAAAGTCAAGTGCAGCGGTTGGGATGAAAAAGGCTCCGCTATCTTTTCACCATGCGACAGCTGCCGTTGATGATGTAGATGTAGTAGAAGATGATGATGATGACGATGATGACGATGATGACGACGAGATGAAGATGAAGATGAAGATGAAGATGATGATGATGATGATGACGACGACGACGACGACGACAATGATGATGATGATGATGATGATTATGATGATGATGATGATGATAATGAGGGTTACAATGAGAATGACAACTGTGATTGAAGTGCGATGAATTTCTATCCTTGCTTGTGTTGACATCAACGCATCCTAACTGGTTGTGGTGGTATGGGGTCTTCTCAAACAACAGAATGAAGGGGGCCTCACAGCACAAATTTTGTCCTGTCAGCTGGCCTTACAACGTTTCGGAACAATTTCGAAAGGCTTGACATAGAATGCCGTTCTTCAAGGCACCCAAAATGCTCTATCATTTCTTGGTAATCTGAGGGGAAAAATGATGACATCTGTGGATCGCTGTAGGCAGGGCAAATGAATCATCGTCGGAGTCACAAGCTGCACCGGAAATGTATCTGAGTCGTTTGCATATCTATCCAAAATGGATTTGCAACCGTCAGTGAGTCAGTATATCTTCAGGCTGAACCCGCCGTGATGTAGAGTTTATATATATGATAGAACTCCACATATGCAGTTTGCAAGCGCCCCCCAGTGCCCTCCCAGTGCCCCTGCCAGGTATGCGTTACTAGATAACCCCGTTGTGACAGCCTCGGTAGTTGTAAATAGTTTGGAGGTGTTCTCCACAGCGAGGAGGATTCTTGTGGCGCTTTGTCCTGCTTTTGGCTTGCGCTTGGATCCACTATCAGTCTTTTCTGGCAAGAATGCTGAGTGTTCAGAAATGATGCATCTGTAGTCTGCTGACTGACCTTTATATAACTCTACCACGTGTTCTTTTCATTTTTAAACACATGTTTATTTAAAGTCCTTCAATCGATCCAAGAAGCTGCCAGATTGCCGGCCAGCGCCAACTTGAACTCGTCGCTCCCCGCTTCATTCAGGGATCGGCAGTCGTGTTTGCCGCTATGGCCATCACGATGGCCATAGGCCCAGCAGACTTTGATCCCTGGATGCTGTAGTTCATAGATTCCACAGCCCGGACCAAAATGCTGTGCTCAGGCCGGCCTTGGCCGGCCTTTTTTGGGATGGGACATGATGGTACTTTGAGCAGGAACTCGATCAACCACTTGAGGTTGCATTGGACGAATGTGGACGAATGTAGCATGTAAAGTTGAGGCATCAAATTTTTATTCTAGAACAATTGCAAACTGAATCAAACTAAGAAGGGTAGTGAGGTGACCTCATGCCTTTGCTCTTGGGCAGAATGCCTACAGTGCATACAGTCAATTCAACATTGAAGAGCAACAAAGTCCAAGTTGCGAAGTGTTAGGGAACTGCGCGATGCAATACGGCACTGAGCATATTTCCTTTTGGACATTTGGCTCTTGCAGAGACAAGTCAAGTGTTATTTGTCACGGGCTTTGATGGGGTTCGTGTTGCCGACTTAGCATGCCCCCCTTATCGAAGACAACACTCCACCACGAACAAGTCCCAGAATCCAAGATGCAGTGGCTGGATACCCCACTCCACAGAGTTAGAGACAGCAAGACATGGCCTCGGTATCTTGAATCACTCAACCTGACCTCACTCTTGGATTCAACATTAGCACCACCAGATTCTGCCCTTGCAACCGTGATTCATTGTTGACATTGCCAACATCAATCACATGCTACACAGGCGCAGACTCAACAACAAACAGCATTGAAGCACCACCACCACCGCCAACATTCATGCCAAAATCAAGCACCATTTGTTCACCATCATTAGCGCATTTGCTTCTTATTCGGCCAACTGACCGTTGGCCCGTCGCCGCCATGGCACGACTAGCACTGAATTTAACATCGGGCATCACGGAGTTCTCCAGTTGGATCGCCGAGAGTTCGTTGCGGGGAATGGGTTCGTTCCTATCATGGGGATCCATGAAACCACATGGCCTCAATGCAGAATGTAACGGGCTGACATCCCTCAGTATTGGACTCCGGCGCAAGTCATGCTATCTGTTTTGATTGAGGATTGTACCTCAGCCCGTAGATTTGGAATGATTTGGATGCATGGTGCATCTCAAGGTCGGATGTCCTTAAAGAGTATGTTCTCACAATTTGGAGAGGCAGGGTGCTGCGGCTGGTTGGGTTCAGTGAAGGTACCCCAGAGTAGTGCAATTTTTTAAGTTTTATTTTTCTGTTTTTTATTTATTTCTGTTTCACTGCTGCTTTGATTTGCTTTTCTGTTTTTCTTCATTTCCCTGCTTCTCTGCTGTTTGCTTTTCTGCTTGTCTTCCTTTCCTTGCTTCTTGTTTCCTTTCTGTTTCTTTGCTTCTCTGCTTCTTCACTGTTCTGCTTCCCTGCTGTTTTCTGCTTTTTTGCTTCTCAAGCCTAAATAAACCCGAAGCCGCACAATATAAATACACCCTACTAAATCTACCATCCTGAACCAACCCCCAAGAAACTAAAGCAACTCTAAGTAAACCCTTAAAAAAACTAAAAATCGGAATCTTACTCCAAACGAACCCTAAACCAACCCTAAATAACCCCAAGCAAACACGCACAAAACAAACAACCCTAAGTAAACCCTAAACAAACCTCTGAAACTTACGCTAAATAGACCTAAACCCACCCCAAATAAATCCGAAACCCACCCCAAATAGATCTTAAACCAAGCCTAAATAATCCCTGAACCAACTCTAACTAAAACTTAAACTAAGCTTAAATAGATCCTACAGAAATCTTAAACCAAGCCTAAAGAAACCCTAAACCAATCCTAAACCAACCCTAAATATTCCCCAAAGCCAACCCCAAAAACAACATATATAACAAGAAAAACAAAACCAACCCTAAATACCCTAAACCAATTCCTACTAAATGGCCGCTAGTCACAAACTACCATCCAACATGAAAAGTTTGAGCACCAAAGTGTCGCAAATATTACGGAAAATGAGAGGTTCGAACTCCAAGATGTTGCAATACCGTTGAAATGGCAGCTTCCAGCTCCAAAATGCTGCACGTTACAAGGAAAACGGACAGAAGAGCAGATCCCCCCAAAAAACAAAACGGAAAAAACAAGTCTCAAAACAATTCCGGACCCAGATAAACAATGCGTTCCCAAACTGGTTACCTTGACCCATTGCTTTCCTCATCACATGATAATCAAGATAGACCACTTGGATTTTGCCGGGCGACCTTCCGATTTTAGGGAACTTCCCGAAGATATAGTGAGGTGTGGGGCAGCCGGTCCTAGTGGTTTTGGACATGTGCCGCAGGTGACCAGTTGCTGGGTGCCGCCGGTGGAGGCCCGGCGCAAGGAAACTGCCTGGGTGAAGTTGGAGGGCCCAGCGACGCAGATTCAGTCATCGCAATGTCAACTCCCAAGGTTGATTACAGTAATTGTATGTATATACATATATAGATATACATACATTGACATAGTCATATAGTTATATATATATATATATTAGTATATATATATATATAGAGTTATATAGTTATATATTATATATATATATTGAGTGGGTCCTCCAAAAATAGAGATAAATAATATATTGTGATATTTAGATTGCTGGGTACTCCACTCTCCGAGGTTTAGCACCAGCGCCCAAGCAGAGGCCTGGGCTTCTGGGTCCCCCTGGGATGACCCTTGAGCTGCTCGATGGGTTGCCGATGCCAGGCCGCCCTCTTGGCCGTGCAAGCGGGGCAGATCTACTTAGACGGCGTTAAGGTGTGGCAGGGCATGTTTTTTTCGCCATTTGCCAATGGGGAAGAAAGTTTGGCACCTAGAGATGGTCAAAGTGAAGGTCTTAATAGATATAACTATTAACTATTATAACTTATAACCATAGATTTTCAATATTTTTCAATCATTCACCATCTCATCTTTAAGATCCATCTTCCACAGATGTCGAAGTATCTTCTGCTCAGAGATTGTGGCCAGTTCTCGGCCAGGTTGAGGCGGAGTGGCGAAATGCACCAGCCAAGACGCAGGTGCCGATTTTGCCGGGCTTCCCATAGGAATTGGTGTGACATTTCCCACCAGTACCCAACCTGGTTATGACTAACAGTTCGCCATGGTTTTTCGATGGCCCTAATCGAAATAGATGGTTTACCGTTCTTAATTTCAATGGTATAGATGGCCCATCTATAGATGGTTTACCGTTCTTAATTTCATGGTGGATCTTTCCATGGCGAACTGTGAATGTCATAACCAGATCCTGGCTCCAGCTGCGCCAGGATAGCCGTGATTTCGATGCCAAGGGCAGCAACCTCTTCTCTTCGCGAGATTTGATGTTTGACGCCTCAATGGGAGGGCCTCGGGGGAGACTGGAGACAGGCTGTGTTTCCAGGGGAGGTCAGTAGAATATAGTAGAATCAGTAGAAGTCCTGGAAAGACATTGCCTCGCCTTTGTTGATGTATTTGAACATGTTTGAATATGACATTAGTGTTTATGCTAACGCCACCCATAACGACGCGCGCTTTTTTAGATGTTGGGGTGGGGTGGGGTGCGCAATAACGTTCTTTATCGACGTCTTCATAGACTTGCACACCAAGTTCACGCTACGCTACAAGATCTTCTCTTGCACTTGCACAGAACAAGTTATGGAACACTTGAAAGCAATTGTTTGACCAGCAGCACAGACAGCAGAGAAGAAAGAAGTGAGTTTTCATGATCATGATGTTCATGAATAACTTGATTGAAGACCAACATGAAAATGTCCCGCATCATTCCGGGCGGCGTTACCTCGTTTATGATATTCATGACATGCAGTCTGACGTAATCTGCATAGATCTGCATAGCGCAGTGCACCTGGTAGGATGGACCGGATGCGGAAAGAACAGCGAGAAGAGAGAAATCGCCATGGCCTGGATTCCCAGCCGCTGTAGGCTGCCAGCTGTTGTGCCTCCGATGTAGATTCCTCCGGACGTGGAACGTTTCTCCAGCTTGACGTGGGAGATTTCAGCAAACATTGCAATATATATATATATAGTATATATATGATTACAGTGTAATTATATATATAATTATATACATATATATATATATAGTGTATATATATAATTATATACATATATATATAGTGTATATATATAATTATATACATATATATAGTGTATATATATAGTGTATATATATGGTGTATATATAATTATATACATATATAATCATATAATATATATATACATACACATATTACACACTAGCAAAATTGCAAACCAGTATACACAAGTACACGCCATTCCGCCATCCGCAGCCAGGAGGTCGTGATCACGACCGACGGCGGCGAGATCATAGAAGTCGAAGTCGGGACTGATCTCGCCCACAGTGTAATGTACTGGTCAATGGATTGGTTCAAGGGAAAATCTACAGGAAACCATAGATTTTCCCATGAAATATGGTGCTTTCCTGTAATTTTTCCCTTAAACCAATCCATTGAACTGGTTGATTCGTAGCCATTGGTGAGCCAAGAAGCCAGGCTTGCCATTGCTAGAGCCTATGATATCTATGATTGTGAACGTGGAATACATGTTTGTGAGTCAGTAACAGAGTTGGTGCAAGACTGTACGTTGGCTGCTTTTCAAGTTGTTCATTAAAGCCAAATGGGCCCTCGCAACGCAGCAAGATATATAGACTTGGGATCTCATGGTGGCCTTGTCTGTGACCATGGAATACCATCCATCATAACATGCCTCGAAATTAAGACTTGCCCCAATTCTCCTGCCGCAGTGATCACAGAACATGCCACAGGACAGGGACCGAAATGAAAAAAAAGAGGACAGGGACAAGCAGAAGAAGAAGAAAAAGAAGAGCAGTCCCTTGGTAGCAGCTCAATGTGACAGGAATTCCTCCATCAACTTCAAGGACCTGACTTGGTGAATAGTTTCATGTCAAGAAGTTCGTGGACGAAGCTGGGTCCTTACATTTGATATCTATCTATCTGACTGTCTATCTATTTATTAATCCATCTATTGCTCTTTCTTTATTTATTTTTGTTCTCTCTCTCTTTTTCTTTCGTTCATTCGTTCGTTCGCTCGTTCGCTCGTTCGTTCTTTCTATCTCTCTATCTCTTTATCTCTTTATTTCTTTACCTCTCCATACATCTCTGACATGTATGAATATATTCAAATGACATATCCACTTATATGCACTATATGGGAAACGCATGAAAGACGCGGCTAAGACTTGTGATTTATGGAGTAATTAGGCATTATCAGGTCCTGTTTTGAGACCACCTTTTTGTGCTTGGAGTTTTTTGTTGTTGCCTTGACCGGCCTTGACCAACCCATCACAAGGTGGGCCCAGTGTTTAGTTGACCACTGACGGTGGGCACTTGTTTGACATTTGTTGAGGTAACCAGGTGATCCATCCTCATGTTGCAATATCATGGAATATCACCAGGGATGTATCGGGCTACACCTTGGCCAGGCAGCAGCAGCAGCAGTAGCAGTCTGGCTCCCAGTATTTCCCAGTCTGGGAGTGACTGTCACAGAAGTATTTGAACGATGTCAGAAATGGCAGAGTTTGTTCGACGGTGTGGGTGAGACCCTTGTTCGGCCCTATGCAGACATATTGCAATCATGTTGGGCCCAGGTAGCAAAAGCAAAGAGAAAAAGGATGGAGAAAAAGGAGGAGCGGCAGACGTATGCATCTTGATTGTGGACATTTGCGGACTGATTGTTGCAGAAATATCATTTTGAATGCCCCCAGAGAAACAGTAACTCTCTCCGTCGGTATTCACACAAGTAAATCTTGATGTTCCAAAACTGAGTTTCAGCTGCTTCCAGGCAGCTCCTGTAGGTGCCAAATGATATCAACATACTTTGATCGACAGAACGGCAAAACCACAGAGCATTGAACTGTGAAGCATCGCATCATCTCGCACCACATCCGCCCAGTAAAGATTGTGCGCTTGCCCGCGTCCAAGAAGGGCGGTCGGGCCCTGAGAAGTTGAGTGCCTTTGCCACACCTTTGCCACCAAGTTCTGACAGGCTAAACGGCTAAGCCATCGAAAACAATTTAACAAGCAGATGCTAAGAGAGATACTTGCTGATGATTACCAAAGCTCCTAAAATCTTCTAAAATTGAGCATTCAATCACAAGCGAATTAACGCGCTAAACATTTCAGAGCCCGGGACCCCTCAGATACAGGGTCTACAGATGTCGATCTCTGTCTCAGCTTCAGGTCCCATAGAGATAGACAGTGATTGACCACGGTTGATCCATATAACGTGACATGTCAAGTCGTTCAAAGAACGAGCAGTTGATGCTGACCGCTCTGTTCAAAAAGACGTTTGCTGATGAGACCTTCAGTTTTCACACTGTGTGGACAGGTTGGTACTTTGGGAGGTACTCAGCTTGGACACGTTTGGACCATCCACATTGTCGATGGGTGCTCTTCATGGTTTGTGTTTTTGGTTTTACGATGATTGTTGCGAGCGAACCTGGTGGCATGAATCATGATAATTACCAAATATGATACCTACATGTGCACAGCGTCTTGTGAAAGGATTCTCCACAGAAGGTGCGGAGATTCCGGTTTCAGGTGGTTTTTCAGTTGCTCAGCAGGGCTGAGCAAGGCCAACCCTATGGCGAGCTTGGTGCCCTCACAGTGTCCCATGAGAAAACCCGTGCTTCCCTATCTTGGCTCAAGTTCGCCAACTCTGGCACGGTCCGAACCATCTTCGTCAACTGTGTCAAGGACAAGGAAATCGTTGGCATCTCTGAATCCCACTGAATCCATTTGAATCCAACAAGTCAGCTTGCGCCATTTTTGGTTCCATTGTTCCACTTTTCCAAAGCTGGTCGCTTGCACTGCATTGGCGGGCACTTGGGCGAACGACCAGTGCCTGGCCTCATGCGGCTGCAGCCTGGGTCTGTTGAGGAATTGGGGCAGCCAAAACGTCACAGCTAGGTGTACCTTGACGTCGTGGCTGGATAAAATTGCACGTTTTGTCGTGCTAGTCATCCAGTGCATTTTGGCCTTGGCGCAAAAGAGGAATGTACGGAAGGAAACCTCTTACTGTTAGTAGAAAGTAGAGATAACATGTTTACACAACTCCATGTTGAATAGAGTAGGATTTGTTGAATCTCATCTCAAGTTGTTCTTAAATCAATTACTGTAAAGGACCGTATAACCCCGCAAGCCAACTTCTTCCAATAATAACAGTGGTTGAAGCGGTACTTCGGAGTTTCGACAGTTGTTGTGGTTCGGCTTTTCACAGTTTTCACCTTTTTTCCCGAGAATTTCGGCGCTTTGCAGTTCAGGGTTTTGCATTATCCATCGGTCCACGAGTGCAGCTGGTTGCATAGGTGCTGGGCATCATGTTGACCTTCAGCTTCCAAGGCCAGGTGGAAAGTCATGAGATTTACAAGACAGTTACGTCGCTTTACATCCTGTTTCATCGTGTTACATCCTCTGGATGCTTCAGTACAGACATATTGATGATATTTGACATTTGATATTTGATGATATTTGATGATGTTTGATGATGATGATGATGATGATGAATGTATCGCAGAACGCCCAACGTCAAGCAAGATGCAGCACTAATTGCCTCTGCCACATCACATTCCTTGATATTCCTTGCCAACGCAGACTCGATTTTGTGCAACACTACAGTTGACTGCTAAAGTCGTGCCTAAAATTTGGAAATCATCGTAAATAGTTGGGGAGCACTTGATTTGAAAAGTCGTGCCTTTTTAGTAAAACGCATAGGAATTGCAATGTGTTGTTGGATTTGGGCATGACTTAGGCATGAGTTTCTTGAAACAGCGATTCCATGGTGATCTACTAGCAAGTTTTGACCCAGGCATGAGTTAGGCATGAGTTTGTCGTTTGACTGTACTCCCTTCTGTGGTTGTTTACTGATTTTGAATCATTGGTGAAAGCTTCAGCATACCTCTCATCCTTGATCCGCCGACCTGTGGTCGCGCACTTTCATGCGAAATCACCGTTTTTCCATCCCTGTGCACTGGAAATTCTCACAATGAGCAGGGAATCCCCGTGAAACAAGCTTTATTTTGAGTGAGATTTACCCTCTGGTAAATTAACATAGACCCTGAAAATCACCAATTTTTAGAGGAAACTAATCTTCCAACCCCTATCTACCAGGGTCTATGTTAATTTACTGGAGGGTACCTATTTTTCAATATTACAGAGGATTACACTGCTATAAAACAATGTAAAACCACAACATACCACATACAAGCCATATTAAACCCATATTAAACCCATATTAAACCCATATCAACCCATATTAAACCCATATTAAACCCATATTAAACCCATAATAAACCCATATTAAACCATATTAAACCATATTAAACCCATAAACCATGAAAAAATATGCAAACAATATACTACTACTACTACTAATAATAATAATAATAATGTATATATATTATATTATGTATAAAATTCACACAACCAAGGACTTTTCCCATGTCGTTTTTCGTCACTGCTCACCAGGTGTATCGGCTCCTCGTTTCGAGGCCGCAGCTCCAAGGTGGGCGATCTCGGAGACTGGGCCATTACCAGAGGGTAACAGCATACAACAGATATATGTAGGGAATATGTTAATAACTGTTAATATGTTAGATGTATATTTTGCATTATCTATTTATAGTTATAGATGATACGATTTTTTTCTATACACTTGACTTATACACTTATGTATATATATATATATATTATATATATATAATCTGACATATATTGGTATGTTTATACATAGGATCGATGAAGGTATGTGAGAGTTCTGACAATTTGGGCACCGAGATGGTGCCAGATGCACCGATTCTGTTGGTACTTTCTGATCTTTTTTGCGGAATCAGCAAGCAGATTCTTGTTGGCAATTTACTATAGATCTGCATAGATCTCATTAGATCTCTACCTAGCGAAACCAAAACCTTACTTTTTGTAGGTCCCAGGGTGAAAACCGAGCTTTCGAGTGAAATGCATGCAAAACCTAGGTTTCCTGGAGAACCTCACTTTTGGTAGTATATATAGCTA
>Ga0126342_10015957_pt1 | contig 13121 bp, 15 predicted proteins | sample Cyp1metagenome_FD_92528 | JGI IMG/M metagenome (GOLD analysis project Ga0126342, IMG submission 92528) | Coral microbial communities from Lord Howe Island, Old Settlement Bay, Australia - Cyphastrea 1 metagenome | ecosystem: Host-associated > Invertebrates > Cnidaria > Coral ... | reverse complement strand
ACGGCGCAAAAATGCACTGCATTGCTTGGTCATGAGACAAAAACTACTTCGCTTATATGGAATTACTGTTTGGGATCTACGGCCGCTGCTTTCTTGCTGTTGGGGATATTCTTTGGGCTTATTCATGGTTTTTCTAGAATGGGGTACCCCAAAACCATTGGTTTATCCATTTAAAATAACAATTTTTGGATGATTTTGGGGTCCCCATTTTAGGAAACCCTTGTATGATCACGTGGAATTTGGGCATATGCAAAACTTGGGGGTATCCCTTAAATTCATCGGACTTACTGTAAACTTGCTGTGATATTTGGGTTTTCCCCCCTTTCTGACGGCACAGGATGTCGTTCTGAAGCTCTGTGACTTTGGCACTGCCACGGTCTTAACGGACCAGAGGCCCAGGTGCGTTGGAACATGGCGATGGCCGATGGCCGATGGCCGCGATGGCGTTTCCGTTTCGGCCATGGTGGTGCCAAGCGCAGGTCGTTGGTCAACATTGGCACTCTCTCTTACACTGCTCCGGAGGTGGAAAGAACATGAAAGAACAACTGTTTGTTTTCAAACTCTCCGTGCAGTTATTTTTTCTCGGAATTTGAGCGTGCTTTTTTTTTGGAATGTCCTGTAAGAGTTGGATGAGTTTTTGCCTGATGCCTACTTTTGCTTCCTTGGGTCAATGGATGCTTCACGGAATGTGCATTGAAAGAGAGGAGAACTGGCTGACTTTTTTGAGTCAATCCCAGAACCACATGGCTTCCACAGGTTTACCAGCGCAAAGGAGCTGACCTCCCTGCAGACATATGGCCAGTGCCCACAGATGCAGAAGTGGTTAGGAGATGTTAGGAGAATGTTGCCATTGTCTCTCCAAGTTTGGATGTGCCTTTTTCATGCGTGTGAGAATTTGGTGGCCCTAGGTCTTTGGGTGTCGTTCTGTATGTTATACTGCGCTTCCCTCAGCGATGTAACCTGACACAGATGCGGTCCTTGATGCTTGGTGTCCCAAAATCTCAGCCAAGGACCGGCACAAACCCGTTCCGCAATTCGAAAGATGCCACCAAGCAGGCAGGGGATCTGCTGGCTTCAGCTGCTGGACCCTTGGCACATCTTGAAGCACGTCAATCCCTAACTTGGCAGGAAACAGTGAGAAAGATCAAAGCTGGGATGTCCGAAGCCTGGGGACTGATGGATATTGGTATATACCATGGTGATATCGCACTTCTGCATGATATCTTTCCCAAGAATAACTTAAAGTCATCATCCAGCTTGGTGTTTCGAGGTTTGCAACACAGCGTCCTGGCTGGCTGAAAGTCTCTCCTGGAGGTGGTCACCTTGGGATTTTCTCCACTCTGCTACCCTCTGGTGGTTGAACATAGCTGTGGAACATACGGGCCATAGTCAGTTCGATGATTTGCCTCTTAAACATGATGATTTTCAGCAAACTCCAACACATTACCAGAGGGATCCAGAGGGTATGAGTGTACCTTTCGTCTACTACACACTGCCAGCTTTTGAGGTCAAGACATTGTGAGGAAACTCCTGGTCCTACCCGAGGACCAGCGCCTTACTTGCAGCCAGGCAGAAGAAATGCTTCGACTTCGCTTCCGAAAAGCTGGTTTTGGGATTGACAATCCAGAGATTTGAATGTTTATACAAAGTAGAGCCAATAGGTTGTGAGGGGCCTGGGTCTTGGTGTTTGACCCATACCCATTCTCCTACTTTTGGAACACTTTCACCTTTCCAGAAAGAAACTGTTTGGCAGGCTTTGCAACATGCCTGGGTGGCTGGAGCTAAACAGTCGCTTGCTCAGTGCACCGCACCATGTGCATCGTGATGAAATGTTTGGGCTACGACCTAGGACGTTTGGGAATGCTGAAGCTCGGGCTTTGGCCAGTAGCTCAGTCTTTGCAGAGCAAGCTGGTGGTATTGGGATTCACCAAGTACATGGCTGCCAACAGACAGTCGAGAAGCGCTTTGATCTTTCACGATCGAACTTCAGGATTTGTTTGACTCATGAATACCATGAAACCTATTACTCAATTGACATTCAACCTCAAACATTTTCCACTTGTAGCGGAATGTAGCCGTAAACTGACAGTTGCTGTGGCAGTATGCTGATCACTATGCAGAAGGGAGGATAAATGCAGACTAAGGCCGTCACTGTGGTGCGAGTCTTGCAACAAATGCTCAAATTGCAGCTGCCACAGAGGCCCCTTTCAGCCCCCATCCCGATGTAAGGGTTGCGCTTGGAGGACAGCACCACGGTCCTTATTTTTTCTGCCAGGAATGCTCTGTTTGCATGCGCGATGGGTGCCACAGAGGCGTGTGGTACACTGTGCCACGATGAGAGGTGCATAGAATGCCATAAAAAAAAACATAAGAATAACTATGTAGCTATTTTGGCACGAGATCTACATGCAACAAATAGACTCTGGCAACAAAAGGCATCATCCTTCAGTCATGTGAGTTGTTTTTCATTGCTATGGTATGCTATGGTATTGTCTATGGTATTGTATGGTACTGTACCATGGTGCACTACCACCCAGGATTTCTCCCGGTGTCACTAAGATCTTCAGGCAAACCTTCCGCAGCCTTCTGCCTGGCGGTCACTCTTTCTCTTGCTGGATGCAGCCGCTTGGTGCTGACAGTTGGAAGATGCTACTGGAGCTTGGAGTCCTGTAAACTCCTGAAATCTTATGGAAGCACCTAAACGATTCAAATCCCCAAAAGTTTTGGCAATGCCTTCAATTTGCATAAGTCTTGGGAGTCTTGGCTGGTCTCCAAGGACAATGATGGACGACTCAGCAACACTGCCATGTTTCTGCACAAGGACCCAACCAGTCAACGAGAGACCAGTTTGATGCGTGATGCGTAGCCCTTGAAATACCTTCAACCCACACTTTGGCCAGGCATTGAAGAGTGTACTGTGGGCATAGGGCTGAGGGGCTGTGAGATGCCAATTCACCTATCTTTCCAGCCAAGATGCTGTAGCGGGTTGAGTCAAGATTCCTACAGTGCTACAGTTCACGCCACGGTCGTTGTTGGAGCATCTGGATGGTGTTTGGGTTCAAGGCGTCAGAGCCAAATGGGGTTAAGAGAGCTGAGAACGTCACAAATCCACATCATTCCAACATCATTCCAACATCGTTGCAGCGAAACGTTGCAGCAACGAGACATGAATTTTGCCATCTCCTTTTGCAAAATGCTATCGGACAAAGCAGTGTGTCGAAAGAAGAACTAAATATAAGGCCAGGTGTTTGAAGGGTTGATGGTGGAATCAAGTAGTTGCCATCACCTGCCATGAATTTTGCTTGGCCATCCTTGAATTTCTTTGAGGGCAGGTGGAAAGGTGACGATGGGAGCGAAATAGAAGTTGTCCCAAAAAAGGGATCACTTTGTGCGGCTCTCCGGTATGGTGACAACGACAGTGTCACGTTGCTTTCCATCAGATTTGATGAGTGGGGAAGATGGAGATGTGGTGACGGAATATTTCAGGTCCCTTATTCTTTCAGAGATCAGAACAGGATTTGTTAGCAGTCTAAGTTTGATAACAAATGGTGGACATGGACACGCAACACTCGGGGCCAAAAGCAGATACAGCCTTTGCACCCTTTATGCCATCGGTCTTTCTGCCGTCGATGCCGCCCTCAAACAAGCCTCAACTAGTGCCGGTTGCGGCGTTGCACCTTCCCTCAAGCCGCTCAAGCCAAACTGTCACCTTCCTGGAGAATCTGGAGTAGCTCCTACGCAATCCAGCTGCAGTAAGTGAGCTACCCCCATCGAAAGCAGTCCTTCATTGCTGTCAGGATGGCGGGCATGCCTTGGTATGTCTATATAAATGAGAGCCCGCTTCTTGAGCTTCTCTGCATTTAAGCCGTACATCTCAATGTGGTCATCAAGATCAAGTGTGGGGTCAAGAAGTGGGTTTGGCGCCGCCCAAGCTACATCCTTCATCCTCCCTTGATGCAAAGCATGCAATCGGTCAAGAGATTTTGCGAAGAAAAAGTGCCAGGCCTGAGGGGCCTGAGACCTTCACTTCAATCAGTCCGGGTGCCAGTAGTGGCTTTACCTTTCACGCAGTTCAATATTAATGAGAAGCTGCAGTTCACCGATGGAAGCTGACGGATGTTCGACATGTTGGAGCAACGGATGTGGGACCCAACTTCCGTCGAACAGATTATGACCCTTGATGTATTTCTTCATACAGGACCCGATGGGGTACTAGCCGTTACTAGCCCTTTACTGTCGCAACAACCGTCGTCTTGTGGTATTGCGATGCTTGCAAGCCATTCATGGGGATGTTTTGATGATCAAGTGTCGCATTCATGACACCGTTCACGATTGGTTCTGGAGGGGATATTCAGAGTTGGGCAAGTTTCCCGGTTGCAACGGACTCGGCCTTGGTGTTTGGGTTCGTTGGCCGCGCATCAGGCGGTGAACCAGTCGTTCAGGATCTGCAGCAGATCATAGAGAGGTAATCGAGCAAGAGGCCCCTGCATTGGTAAAGCTTTCTCAAGTGGATCAATGTGGATCCAGCTTGAATCAGTTTGCATCCTGAAATCTGCTGAAATCTCGGAATGGCTGGTGCTGGAGTGATCCTAGAGCCACTGCTATGCAAAATCGGGGACATTGAGATGAAGTTTGATGATGAGCAGATGCCTCCGCCCTTCCTCTCAGGCAACTTCTGCGTGGAACCTTTGACGACTTGGAACGGCCTCATTCGCATTGTGCCGGGAAAGACCAGACTGGACTGGGATGGCAAAAACCTGTTGACTGGCGCCACTTTCGGGTCTTTCCAGTGCCAGTGGGCGCGGCGTGGCTTCGCGACGTCCGTGTCCTCCATGGCGAAACTCCAAACTGATCCAACAAGATTCGATTTCTGCTGGACTTCGTGCGAACTGGAGCACAAAAAAGGTTTCTTGCTGCCTGGCGCAGACCAGTTCTGGGAGTATCTGGGAGTCTAGCCTAAGAGACGACTCCAGTGGAGAACAATCCAGCCTGATGATGCCTGATGCAGATTGGCCCAGTCTTGGGATGATGAAATCACTGAACACTTTTGATTCATATTCTTGACCGCATCCCGGCCCAATGCCACCCAATTTCAATGATCCACCAGCTGCGTGATTCATTGTGGAGAAGTGGCAAGATTGCAGAGTTTATCGCAGACCAACAAACCCAATACCCATTTATACACACATATAACTAAATAACCAACTAACTAACTAACTAAATAAATAAATCCATAAATATTTCAGACTCACTATATATCCATATGTTTGAAGATGACTAAAATTGCATGATTTCCATTTTTAGTTCTTTTGACAGGCGCACCTTGCCGCAATCAGCTTTCAGGTCTGCGGAGGCTCGCCGGCGCCGAGGTGGGATCTGTGACCAGACTCTGCAAACCGGGATCATTGTGACCATCATTTCCGCTCACTCTAATCTCTGAGCCGTCTGAAGGTGACGTATGAGCATTTGAGGATGGCGGTTAAGGTGGGATGACCACCTCCTGTCAGCAGGAAAAAGCAGAGATGCAGCAGTCCAGAATGGCTCAGGCGTGCGACCTTGATGGCAACGGTGTTTTGGACTGGGCTCGCGCCTCGCTACCAAAACGAACTAAGAGCTGTTGAGGTAGCACCTGGTACAGTAACAGGAAAAGAGCAGATCACCAAACAATTTTATGGCTACAGGACATCTAAAGTTGTCGTTTGTGAAAGGCTGAGTGGCTTTGCATTGGTTTGCTGACCGTGACCAAGCTGGCAGAGGTCAGGGAATGCGTAGTGACCATATGTTGTTGTTGATTGATTGTTGTTGTGTTTTTTCCTTGCTCAAGTCATCGCTATATCGTCTTGTTAATGTCTTTGCAATGATCATGCTCCCAGGCAGGGTTGGTGGTCGAGCTTGCTCAAAGGCTCCTCAGCAGGTTGGGAAGCGTGGATGCTGATGCTATTCGTTTGACATCGTTTGACTGCTGAAACTCCACGCAAGGATGTGCACTACGGGCCAAAGTGAGGCGTGGCCTTCACTGGTTCAGTGTTCAGTTGCCAGGGGGCAGCAAATCAAACTGCTGTTGGTTCATTGATGTTCAGACAGCACATTTTGCTGCGCAGGTTGTGCTGGAAATTTGGAAGACAGCACAGCAATTGTCTTCAGACAAGGCATGGGACTGGAGAACCATTGTATGTCGGGGCTTCCAACAATGTCGGACCCCAAATAGGGAAAAAATAATGGTAACTGTTTTAAATATGTTAACTATATATCACATCTGTCATAGGGTTTTCCAATTGGGGACATGGGTTCCAATGACTTGAGCCTGAAATCGTCCAGGAAGTCAGAGGGGTGCCCCTCTCCTTGAACGACTTGTGCTTGGTGCTCCACAGTTGCCAGGCAAGATGCTGAAAAAAGGGGGGGATTAGAAGGGTTGACTATGAGGATTGATGATGGTTAGTTGTGCTTATATAAGAATGGTGAATATAAAACGATATATTAGTAAATGTGAACAATGGTGGATGATGACCAGTATGGTGGTTTCCGAAAATGGGTTATCTCAAAATCCTCCAAAATGGGTCATCGTATTACCGTTCCAGTGAGGAAATGTCCACTGGACGACTCATCACAGTCCGACTGTCATTGCTGACACAATTGGGCTAAACACTCGTTGGTGTTTTTGGCAAGATATTGGATGATACAGGAGTTTGTAGCTTCTAGTCCTAGTCCTTTTTTCTGGTTTTCTGAACAAGTCTGGTCACTTGCTCTGCACTTGCAGGAAGCCATGATCTAATGTCAATGACCAGAGCTCAGTTGGCTGCATGGCTGCGACGACCAAACTGCAGCCCTCTGTGCTTTCCTCTTCAGTTTCATCCAGTTTCATCTTGCCGCAGCTGGCCCAGACTAGAATCACTAGACCTTGGACCAAGACGCAGATGTATCTTTTGGAGGGAAGAGCTTGTGAAGAGCTTGTTATATTGTCAATTTGTCAAAGTCCATGGAGATTTGTCGCTTTGCTCAGTAAATCTAAGCTCCCGCTTGATGTCCGCCATGGATGATGAAGCGATGCATTCCGTTTTGCAGCTGGCGGATGTGAAGTTCAGCGAGATGAGCAAGGAATTGTGTCAACATGTGGCAGAGGAGTTGCACAGAGCAACTGGTTGTCTTGTCAGAGAAGTGGAGGAAAAACTGCGGGCAACTGGACTCACCTTGAATCCTTCCTGGCATTCCGGCCAAGGCAAGCCGGCAAGAGGCAAAACTGTGGCGTGGGAAGATGAAATTGGCGTTACTGAGTTTAAGTCCTTTCTATCTGATGAGCACGTGCACACCGTGAATTCCAAGTACTTTGAAGATTTGACGGATTCCAGTGGATTTGGGAGCAGTGAAAAACCACAGAAGCCCATTCCAGCTTGGGGCACCAAGATCTCTCCAGAAGCCGCTGGTGATCCTCCACATCCTGACAGGGGATCCATTGCATCCACGACCATCGTTGAGGGAAGTGAGACTGAGACGGTGAAGACCGTGAAGACGGTGAAGACCGTGAAGACCGTGAAGGTGGAAGCTCCGGAAGACCATGATGCACCAGAAGCTCCTCGGAGCAACTTGGTGAAACTGAAAACCGCAAAGAGTATGAAAGTACATCAAGAGTCGATGGCGGAGCGTGTCTTTGGTTTTGTCCCAGATCTCAATGACACTTTTACATCCAGAAGGATGTCAGGATGTCAGAAGAAAGTGCGATCCTTGATTTCCAGCAACTTGTTCGAGGTCCTGGCCATGTTCATGATCATGTTGAACTCTCTGCAAGTTGGCTTGCAGATCAATCACTTGGCAGAAACCACGGCCTTGGATGCAGGCCCAGTATGGCGAGCGTTTGACCTCTTTTTTTGCGCTTGGTTCACCTTAGAGGTGTCATTGAAACTCTACGTTTATCGCTGTCGCTTCTTCACGATGCATGGCTGTGCCTGGAATATCTTGGACTTCTTTCTAAACGCCGTGCAGATTTTTGAAGAGATCGTTGCTTTGGTGTTTCTGTCTTTTGACAATGCCCAGACAGTGGTGAATAGCGGCGTCATGCGAACTGTTCGCATCCTGCGAGGAATCAAAGTCATGCGACTTGTAAGAACGGTGCGCTTTGCTGAGGAACTTCAGCTCATTGTGAGTTGTTTGATCCTATCTGTGAGGACGTTTCTCTGTGTCGTGAGTCTGCTGTTCATGTGGATTTATGTCATGGCAATCTACACCACCCAGGCAGTCTATGTCCATCGCTTGGAAAACTCCAGTGGAAGTGGCGATGAAGATTTGGTGCGCTGGTGGGGCAACATTCCAACCAGCATGCTATCACTCTTTCAAGCACTTAGTGGAGGAGTTGATTGGAATGATATCTCCAAGCCACTCTCCGAGCACATCTCACCATGGTTCGGTTACCTTTTGGTGGTCTTCATCGCTTACTGCTTCTTGGCTTTGCTTAACGTGACCACCGGCACCTTTGTAGAAGCGGTTTCGAGACAAGCTGAACATCTCAAGATCCGAGCGCAAATCATCCAAGCCCGGAAGGTGTTTCAACAGATAGATTCAGATCACTCTGGAAGCATCTCTCTTCTTGAGCTTCGAAATCAAACCATGACTCCAGCAGTCTTGGAATTCTTTGACTATGTCAATGTCGATCCTTCAGAAGCACAGTATCTCTTGGAGGTTTTAGATGGAGATGGCAGCGGCACCATTGCATTTGATGAATTTTTGCAGGGAACTCTACGGCTGAATTGTTCAGCCCGAGCAGCTGATATGCTGTTGGTGGTGAGAGAGATCAAGAGGTTTTTTGTGCATTACAATGCTGAAATGCAATTGATCAAGCGTCGCTTGGGAATCATTTAGTTGACTCGTGTAGTGAATTTGTGTAATTCAGTTTAGTTCTGAAGGTCAGATGGGCTCTTTGCACATTCCTGTTACACAACAGCTGCCAAAGGCACCGATTACATCTAGGTGTGGCAACAGGATGTTGCAGGGGCTCCGGAGCGCACAGCTGACCCGATGCAAAAAGAGTTGATCCTTAAGAAGGATTGGAATTCTTCAGGCGATTCCTAGTGGCTCTGAAGACCTTGTCAAGTCTTTCAGAAGTCTTTCAGAAGTCTTTCAGAATTCTTTCAGATTTTGCAAGACTTGACAACGGCTTGCCCAGGTTTCCTCTTGGTTTCACGTTGCCAACGCCCGTTGCTCATGCCTGCGCAGCCAAGATACAACTGCGGTGACGGATTTGGACCATATTTCGCGCCCATGGACAAAGCAGGTTTTAAGATACGTCCAACACATGAGCAATCAATTCGATCAAAGCAATCCACGCGCCCTGAGGCTTTGCACATAGCTTAGGAGGTGTTTCATGAGACAGGAGTTCTCCAATCCGACAAAGTCGGCCAGAACACTGTCAGCTCCAGGCCATCTCTTGGATGACTTGAGTGGTGGCCATGGCTGTCACATTGGTACCAGTATGTACCAGTCATTGTTCAACCAGTCTTTTGCTTTCCAATCTTTCCAGCTTCGGTTAACACCATGTTGAAACTATCCACAAGTACCGTCACGTAGCCCATTCGTCTGATTTCTATTCTCGGGTAGCTTCAAAGCTTGAGAGTCCAACCAAACGTCCATGCAGAAGTCAATGCCTGGGCTGGTGATGGCATTTGCGCTGGTGTTTGTGCCGTTGTTTTGCCATCGAGGAGGTTGGATAATTTTTTGGGTGAAGTGTTGGAAAGTTGACAAGCTGCCAGCACATCTGTGAAAATGGAGCTTCAAGGCCCAAGCACTGAGAGACACACAAGTGGCTGCAGCGTGTTTGCATTTTGATGAGTATATATATATATATAATTATAGACTTCCAAGATCTTCCAAGTTTTGTTTCAGACCTGCAATTCAACACCATTGTCGTTTGAAAGGGCACTTAGAGAACTGACAGTGAGAAGAGTTGGGCAAAACAATCTTTCTCCGTTAGCTTGGCAAGCAAGATCACAAAGTAAAGAGCATCCGACAGAGATCACGTGGCGCTTGGCCACAATTTAGCTCGTTTTGAGGAATCATGGCATGTGCGCATGGTGCCTCAAGGAGGTTCGCTTGACCTTCTCGCTGCGTCTTACCTTGTAATTCCAAATTCCTTTCTCCCGAGACATTACCAGGACAAGCTTCCGCTCGAGCCTTGCGTTTTGTGCAACTGCCATGTTTTCTTCGAACATTCGCTTGCACATGTCCGCAACATCAACAGAGCTTAAGCCAGCAAGAACATTTTTTGAGGTTTCAACGTTCCACTTGGAGTCTCTTGTTTCCCAATGTTTCCCATTTTTTAAAGAAGTTTGTAACCTGGAGGTGCTCCACTGCGGTCGATATGGTTTAGGACGAGGGCTTCGACGCTTCACCTGGCAGGTGCAATGACTCGGGCCATGAGCCATGTCACATAGCTATCCATAGCCATGGCCATCCATGGGCATCCATGGCCACCTGCCAGGCTCCCAAAGTGGACTGCTATGCGCTTCTGGGTCATGAACTTACTGATTTTCGTCAATAGGTCAAGTGTGCAGTGGCTGCGGTTCTGCCGACTCTGACTTTCCACTCGAATTTGTATAAGTCATTTTGTTTGCACTTGGATTCGCAGCGAAACAAGTGTGGTGATGAAGTTGTTTTCCTGGTTGGTTGCATACCTGATCCAGGTATCTCAGAATCAGCCAGCGTAGAAGATATCCGTAAAGCTTATTTGCAGCGAGCAAAAAGCGCCCATCCAGATGTCAGTTTTGCAGTGGGTTCAGGCAGGCTGCCGATGTCGACTGAGTTCCTGGCTTCTTGTTCTGTCCGCATTGATATTCGAGTCGCTTCGCGACGAGAGCCGCCCGCACCCTGTGAAAGTTTACGCAGCTGGGGATGCGGGGTGAAGAATGCCGGCCTACCACAATAAAAGGCGCAAATTGCCACAATGAGCAACATTTTTCGAGGTTGGCCGATTTCGAACATACCCCGCCCAGCTGAAGCTGTACCATGGGTTCACTCGATCGCTCGACCAGTATACATTACCACACTCTGGCACCCTTAAGTCGGTGCGGGCGGATTTCATGGCACAGAAGTTAACTTTGCTAGTGAACTCATTGGCAATGACTTGTGGGCCTGCCAACATGTTGCTTTGTCACGAAAGCCAGCCGCTAGGCTAGGCGAAGTTCCTTTTGCGAATAAAGTGAGTTATAGGGGGTCTGGGGGTAGAGCGTGCCAGGAGGTGACAAAGTCACGGATTTAGGTGCAGTGGGACGGGTGTAAATTGGAAAATTTTGAGGGTTATGTACCAGGTGGCAATTGGGTGACGGTGGGGTATCGATTCCCCCCTGGTCCGTCCTCCGAGGTGCATTTGGGGAGACTGGACTGGAAGGGTAAAATTAGAAACGCGGAAAATGGTCTGTCGTCGGAGGTGCATTTGGGGAGGCGTTAGAACACTGGAATCGAAGGGAGTGCCTAAGCAGCTTCTGTCAGTAGTTGGGCTTGTTCTTGTCGACTTGTATTTGTTGGGCTCCGATGTCGACTTGTATTTGTTGGGCTCCGATGTGGGACCATGATGAGGATAAGGCATTGCTTGATGGTCCGTCCTCGGAGGTGCATGTGGGGAGGTGATAGAGAGATTGGAATCGAAGGGAGTCAGAGGAAAAGGCAGATGGTCACAAGGATTAGAAGCAACTTCTGCCAGTAGTTGGGCTCCGATGTGGGACCAAGTCGCAAGGATTAGAAGCAATTTCTGTCAGTTACGATGCTTTGGGAAAGATTGGAATAGAAGGGAGTCAGAGAGAAAGGCATTGCTTGAGGAACTTCTGAGGAACTTCTGTCAGTATAGGATGTTGACGAGACTGTAGCCATCTACTTGTATTTATTGGGCCCCGATGTGGGACCATTATGAAGAAAAGGCATTGCTTGATGGTCCGTCCTCGGAGGTGCATTTGGGGAGGCGATCGAGAGACTGGAATCGAAGGGAGCCAGAGGAAAAGGCATTGCTTGATGGTCACAAGGATTAGAGGCAGCTTCTGCCAGTAGTTGTGCTCCGATGTGGGACCATTAAAGATTAGAAGCAATTTCTGTCAGTTACGATGCTTTGGGAAAGATTGGAATACAATGGAGTCAGAGGGAAAGGCATTGCTTGGAAAGGTTGCGGAAGGATGTGGATGAGATTGTTCTCGTGGACTTGTATTTGTTGGGCTCCGATGTGGGACCACTACCGTCGCAAAGATCAGAAGGAACTTCTGTCAGTATAGGATGCTTTGTGAGAGACTGGATAGAAGGGAGTCAGAGGAAAAGGCATTGCTTGAGGAACTTCTGAGGAGCTTCTGTCAGTATAGGATGTCGACGAGAATGTAGCCACCATTAGCCATCTACTTGTATTTATTGGGCTCCGATGTGGGAACATTATGCTCGCAAGGATTAGAAGGAATATCTGTCAGTATAGTTGGGCTCCGATGTGGGATAATTGTGGTCGCAAGGATTTGAAGCAACTTCTGTCAGTAATCGATGCTATGGGAAAGACTGGAAGGTTGCCGGAGGATTTGGATGAGATTGTTCTCGTCGACTTGTATTTGTTGGGCTCCAATGTGGGTGGGACCATTATGGTGGCGAAGATCAGAAGGAACTTCTGTCAGTATAGGATGTTTTGGGAGAGACTGAATAGAAGGGAGTCAGAGGAAAAGGCACTGCTTGAGGAACTTCTGAGGAACTTCTGTCGGTATAGGATGTCGACGAGAATGTAACCATCTACTTGTATTTATTGGGCTCCGATGTGGGACCATTAATGGTCGAAAGGGTTAGTAAGGAATTTCTGTCAGTATAGGTGGGCTCCGATGTGGGACCATTATATGGTCGTAAGGGTTGGAAGGAACTTCTGTCAGTATAGGTGGGCTCCGATGTGATTGTGGTCGCAAGGATTAAAAGGAACTTCTGTCAGTATAGTATAGGATGTGGACGTCGACTGGGGTTCCGATGTCGGACCATCATGGTCGTAAGATGTCGTAAGGATCAGAAGCAACTTCTGTCAGTATACGATGCTTTGGGAAAGACTGGAATAGAAGGGAGTCAGGGGAAAAGGCATTGCTTGGAATGGTCGCTGGAGGATGTGGACGAGACTGTAGTGGCCGACTTGT
>Ga0126342_10015956_pt1 | contig 13122 bp, 17 predicted proteins | sample Cyp1metagenome_FD_92528 | JGI IMG/M metagenome (GOLD analysis project Ga0126342, IMG submission 92528) | Coral microbial communities from Lord Howe Island, Old Settlement Bay, Australia - Cyphastrea 1 metagenome | ecosystem: Host-associated > Invertebrates > Cnidaria > Coral ... | reverse complement strand
TGATACACCAAAAACGTTTTTGCGCAGTCTAAGATGATTTTATCCAGAGCATGACTGCATGATACGGTGTCTTGTGCAGCGTGAAATGATGCACAAAAAGGGGTTTATTTAAAACCCCTTTTTTAAGACCCCTTGCAGCAACTGTTATTGAGGCTGAAGCAAACCAATTATGCGGAACTACAGGGACATCTCCCTCATGGAAAGTGTGCCTCTACTGTGGCGGACCGTGACCGCGTCACCCGCGGGAATTGAACCCATGACCATTTTCGGGGGGGGGGGCCCTTATAATTGATATTTAATACATAACGGCTAGAATTCCACGTTTTGCCCGGGCTGGCCCCCCAATACCCCCTATGCTTGTGCTGAAGCACGGAGAACTCAGGTAGCTGACGCTACCTTTCGTGACTTCTTATGGCAATCATGCGTCAAATGTTGTAAGGTGCAGAAGTGCACAGAGCATCGCAGAGCATGACTGGGGACCAAGCCCTTCCAGCACAGGACTGGGCAAGCGCGAAGCTTCTAATCTGCTTAGGAATGAGTTGCCGAAATGGCTCAGCCTTGCAGAGTCAAGACAAGGAATGCAAGAAGAATGCCATGAGTATGTAAGGAGAACCGAAGGCGTAGTTCTTGGCAGCAACCACTTTCTCCGAACTCTGGCAATGATTGAAGTGAATTGAAGTGAATTGAAGTGAATTGAAATGAATTTGAAGTGAAATTGAAGTGAATTGAAGTGAATTGATTGATTCTAGCCTAATATTTGTACTAGTCGGTAAAACGGTTTTCTTTATGGGACCCCCTCCAAGAATATCACCCCAAAATGGCCTATTTTGGAATAGGCTATTCGGGTGCTTTGTGATATGTTTGCAATGTCTTCTTCACAGTGCTTGGCCATTTTGCTCATTGCTGATGTTACCCTCTAATTTAGATTTCCCTCAAAACTGCGCAGTACACAACTTTATTTTGCAGAAAAAGGGTTTCTTGCCATGTTTTCTCCAACTTTTTGTGCTTCAAATCGTGCTCCAGATCGGTTCTTTTCGCGTTCAACTTTTTGTGCTTTAAATCGTGCTCCAGATGGGTCTTTTTCGCGTGCAACTTTTTGTGCTCCAAATCGTGCTTCAGATTGGTCTTTTTTCGTGCAACTTTTTGTGCTCCAAATCGTGCTCCAGATGGGTCTTTTCGCGTGCAACTTTTGTGCTTCAAATCGTGCTCCAGATGGGTCTTTTCGCGTGCAACTTTTTGTGCTTCAAATAGTGCTCCAGATGGGTCTTTTCGCGTGCAACTTTTTGTGCTTCAAATCGTGCTCCAGATGGGTCTTTTTGCCTGGGATGTTTTTTTTGTCCAGGAGCTTGGATAAATCATTTGGTTTCATTTTGCATGTTGCTCCCGCTCTGTCATTGCTTGCAAAAAAGTTTTTTTTTGCAGGCCGCGTCATTTAGCAACTGGTTGAACAAGCTGAAAAAGTGTGCTGCACATGCTGCATTTTTATCTCTTATTTTTGCTCAATTCTTCGTGCAACTTTTTGTGGTGTAAATTGCGCCCACTGTTACAGGCAATAGGAATGAATTGAAGTGAATTGAAGTGAATGTAAGATAATGTAAGTGACTCGAAGTGAGCCGCTGAGCCCTGCACTGAGTGAACGGAAGTTCATGGTCTACCACTAATGCATTTCCGGGCGTCCTGGCCATTTCAAAGGTGCCAGGCAAAGGACCGTTGGTATGTGCACATGCTGAACCCTGGATTCGTTCCAGAGTTCACCTTTTAGTTATTAATGATCTACACAAATATCATCAAATACTATCAATTGTCGCGAAATATCAATCTTGCTATGCCTACCCTCGAAGAAACCAGACAAGCCACTCAAATAAGTAACCAGGCCCGATATTCATTGACGAAGTTGAAATACGGGTGGACACAGAGACAGCTGTTTGCTGAAAGCTCCAACATGCTCCGGCAAACATATACAAGCATGCCAAGAAGACGTAGAATCTGACTCTCCATGTAGTACGCACACAAAGCGATCAGTCGTGGGTTCAGGACCAATTCTCATTCCAGGAAAATCACGTTGGAGCAGGTGACGGATGAATGTAGTCTTCCCTCAGGATAGCAAAAAGATGCAGAGGTTGTAGGGGGGTCATGTAGAAAGAATTCAAGCGCAACAAGCCGATGAAGCGATAGTGAAATATCGAAGCAATCGAAGCTGACAATAACCACAGCCTGTCGAGTATTGGCCCATGAGCAAAATCATGGGTGCAGATGCAAAATCCGCATCCTAAGTCCAGGTGCTCAAACACAAATCCTGAAAACCTGGGATCAAAGGCGCCAGAAAGATATAGTTCTAATATTGCACCAATATTCAATATTGCAAGATGTGACACGATTCATGATGCGACTTCTGAATTTCTGAATGCTTCTCAGCGTCCGTGAGCTCAGGCGAATAAAACTGATGAAAAAGATGATCCTTTTCAATGGGCAGAAGCTTGGTGCGGTAAAATTCTTGCAGACCAGCTGTCACAGAGTCATACATTTGCGATGCCTGCAGCAAGTCCAGCTCAAGAAAGCTTCCCCGCTGAGCAATGGTTGCACATCGCTGCGCAGAGTGACAAGTCCCCCGCACAACTGAACTGAACTTCTTGGTATGCACAGTAGCTACGTCGTTGTCCAAACACATCATGACCACGAAGAATGAAAATCCAACTGCTCCACATGCAATTTAAGTTCACGTTGTACTTTAAAACAATTGCAGCGTTTGACGCACATTTCAGTCCCAGCCCACCCACCAAGCAGGCTACGCCTTTTTGCGGGTTGCCTTTGGTCTGTCTGCCTTGCATGGCAGCTGTGCTTTGGCCTTGATGGCCTTACTTCAATTCAAACCTAAGGCATTACCAGCCTTTCTTTTGAAGGCTTAAAGCTTCAAGCTTGGCGCCCACTCTCTTGCTCCTTTGACTCCGTCGCGCTCACTCAATATCCTGAAGCATTTCTTGCAATCTGTAGTTCCTTTGCTTGGCCGCTTGGCCTTTGCGTCAACTCCACTTTGACATTCCGTCGGGCAAAGTTCCAGCCACAGATGGTTGCCCATGAGTCCAGCGGGATGCCCCATGACGCTTGGCCCACCACGTGTTTCGTCCAAGTGCCCCTTGATCTCGATACCACAGACTGGGCCCTTTTCTGGCTCATCCACCAGATGTTTCGGTGGGCTCTCTGGTGAGTTGTCTTCTTTTCGAGCTTTCTTGGCTGAGGCTGATGACTTCGGCCTCAATACTCTTTTGTTTGGGCTGGCCTCCATGGATTTTGACTCCAGTTCCATGCCGTCTGTCGTGGTGTTCATTGGTATTTCCGTCATTGCTTCTTCTATATACCTGAACACGGCTGACGACTTCCATCTCCCCAGGAACTGTATTGCCTGCACGCTCATGCCCTGTCGGGCATACTTCATGGCTCCCGACCTCCTAGCTGAGTGGCCCGTCATTTCTTCATCGATGTGTTTCGTCCAAGCTGTCACCATGTGGATCTTTGACCTGGGACCTCCCTTGCTGTCAGGGAAGAGGGGGGTGTCGGCCGTTGCTCCTTTCAGGTCGTTAAGTGCCCTGATTGCCAGGTCGAACGGGCAGTCTCTTTTGCACTCCTCCAGGCCGCAGCATCTCAGCGTTCTCCACGTGCCCACTCCTTTCTGGTCCGTCTTGGACTTTCTCACATTTAGTCTGACAACTTTGCTGTCAGTCTTCACCATCACGTCCTTCGCCTTGACGTTCGCTGCCTCGATGGCCCTCAGCATCCACGTGACAGCCCAAGCATAGTTCTCAGAGTCCCACGCATTGTGCATGGAGGCATCTAGCTTGACCTCCTTCGCTCTTACTTCGGGACCTTTATCTCGCTGCATTGCTCTCCGGCATGCTCCAAACTGTCTGTCCAGCATCTGGCTCCACTCGAATCCTCCCTCGATGTCTTCTCTCCCCCCAATAGTGGATCTGATGTGCGCACCCTGGTTCAGCCTACTTTTGCCAGCTGGGATGCGTCACAAACTGTCATACACCCCGTTCGAGTGCGGGATGTGCTGGATCCACGGGCTGCCCTCCATGCCTGGGGGTCGCATGAAGAGGCTGCGCTCTGAGAGGGCGGTCGTACGCCGGAGCTTGACCTGCTGGAGTGCCGCAGGCATTTCTCCTCGATCTCCTAGCCCCGACAGCCAGCGCGATGTGTTGCGGCACCAGGCGGACCATCTGTGACTTCTCAATGAGCAGGGCTATCTCGGCTGCTATGTAGTTCAGCGTCTTTGTAGGTGACGACAGTTTCTTTGACATTGCCAGTGCGACTGTGCTGTCGCTTCTGATGACGATTGCCGTTTTCTGCAAATTTCGCTGCCCACAGCTGTAATGCCCTCAACACTGCCAAGGCGGTCCAAGACCCCGACGCCTCCATGAACTGTATCTCCAGTGCGGCGGCTTGATGGGCCTGGATGGGGGCCTCAAACGCCTCCATGATATCCCACCTTGTGGATAAGCATGCCCCCGATGCCTCTCGGCGATGCATCCGTGACCACACCCCATACCGGGGTTCACTTCTTGCATTCTTGCAGGCTCTCATGCCTGATCTTCGGGGCTGTCAAATGCGGCTTTGAGCCATGGTAGTGTTGTTCCCAAGCCGTTTCACGGCCACCAGACCGATCTTGGACCGTTGGTCGTGTGGGCGTTTACGAACCCTTTCCTCCTCCGAAGCTTCCTCCTTGAGGGCCTTTGTGAGGACTGCATAGAGGGTTGCGACTGTCCATCGCAACCTGGGCACGATGCCCGACACCCATGCTAGCTTGCCCAAGAAAGACCGTAATTCTTTGGTTGCGATCATACCTTTCCCCGTCCAAGCGGCCAGTGTCTCTTGGTTCTCCATGACCAGCTTGCGGGGTGTCCCCAAGATCACCTCGTTGGGCTGTAGCTCGAAGGTGGTGCCTATCCATGTCACGCGCTTTCCTCGTTCACCTTTGCCCATGGATATCTGGACTCCGAAGGCCGACAGCACGTACAGCACCTTCGCCAATTGGAGGTTGCGCAGCTCCTTGCATCCCCTGATCGCGAGGGCCACATCGTCGATGTACACCTGGGTCTGACCTCCTGCAGGGTGAAAGAGGGACTACATCAACCTGCCGATTGCTGCACTGAGCCTGCCCATGATAAGTGGGGCTCCTTTGAAACCGAATAGCATAGCCACTCACAGGATGGCTGTGCCCATTTCCATTCCCGGGCTGGCGCAATGCTTCAACTACACCGGATGGACGCCGAAATGGCAGAAGGCGTCTTGCAAATCCAACAGGAAGAACTCTACCTCGGCTCCGTCATAGGCCCGAGAGCCCTTCAACACTGGGGTAAATTCCCGATTCCGGGATCTCCATGTCCATGCCCAGTGGAACTCCTTCTCTGGCCCATTGACCCACGAACTGCTCAGGATCTCTTGAACAGACCCTCCATGCGTCCCACAATGGCGCATGAAGCGGTGATACGAACTCTACCGCCTCCTTTAGAGTCACCCCATCTTGTGGCTCCACTCCCAAAAGGCTCTCCAATCTGTCTCTCCATGCTGCCAACGTTGCCTCGTCGATCTTTGTCTCTTTCGAGCCATAGTGGATCGCAGCATCCAGGGCCTTTGGGTGGTCTTTCAAAAAGTCCAACCATGCCGCACTTATCTGCTCCCCCGCTTTTCTCACCTGGTGCAACCTTGCCACGGCCACTGCTGGATTGCGCATCCCTCCAATCGCAAAATCATTCTGCTCTTCTTTCCTCTGTCGTTTGGAAGGTCCCGCTGATGAAGATGGGAGTTCCTCTTTCTCCTCGCCCTTGGCTTCCACTGCTTTTGAGACCGCCTTGTCGTGTCACTCGACAACGGATTTGTCGTCACTGGGGCTGCGTCATCGTAGTCTCTCTTTCGCTTGCGCTCCTCGTTCTTCAGCCACTTTGCCTGAAGCTCGCTCACCTGTGACGACCTTTGCATGACCTGCCATCTGAGCCATTCCAAGTTGAGCACCCTCTTCCACGTGTTCACCACCTTGCGTGCTACCTCGGTGGTCAGCTCCTCTGGGTAGGCTCCAGCTGCCTCTGTGTTCTGCTTGCCCACAAGTGGCACGTGCTCTACCCAAGCTGGGCACTTGCAGACATTGGAGAGGGTGTTCATGGATTCCAGTTTTCCTACCCACCTTGCAGGTTTGTACCACCTCTTTCTCAACTTGCTCTGAAAGGCGCACGTGTTGAACTCAACCGAGGAGGACTTTGTCTCGGAGATGACTGCCTTCACTTCAGGCACGTCCCAAGCAGACCCTGTGTTCTCTGCCCCCGGAGGGTTCTCCAATGTAGATACCTCCGGAACGGCCCTCCTCTTGCAGGTTTCTATCTGCTTCTGGTGCAACCAGGCTGATCGTGTAGCCATCCGTTCCCTCATCAGCTTCCTTCTGCTGCATGGGGGTGTTCCCGGGCTCCGCACTGGATGAGCTCCTCCAGGTGAGTCTTTCCAGCGTACTCGGCTAAATGAGCCGCATGGGAAACCGCTATGAAAGCCATCCCATTCACCGCTCATGACTGACTTGTCAATCTCGTCATAAGTCGCGTGGCTTGCCAGGTTCACCTCAGCATCTTTCTTGCGGTCCAGGGACTCCACATAGACCTCCAGCCGCGCTGCTCGGGCTTCCCTCTTTATGGATTCACCAAGTTGATCTCTTTCTCCTGAGAACATGTGGAGGTACCTGAAGTCTCTGTTCTTTCTATACTCATCGAAGGTGTTGCTTCGATCAGCGCCTTTTGAACCCTTTCTGGGACCCAAGGCTTCGGTGGGTCGTCTGATCCTCCAGCGCTTTCGGCCACGTCACCAGGTGAGGCTTTATCTCTCTCGTCAGCGGCCTTCTCCTGGGTGACCTCTTCTTGGTTCGGCTCTACGACCTTTGTCTCCTGTTTGATTACGGCCGGCTCTGCCTTCGCAGGCTCTTTGCCTGGCTGCTCATCGCCTCCATAGTCGGGCGACGACTCGCCATCAAGGGCGTCTTCGGCCTCCTTCATTCCGCCTACCGTTTGGCCGGCAGAGAAGGCCTGCTGCAGCCTAGTGGCTGCGCTATCAACAAAGCAAGCTGTGTTTGCAATTCAACTTCATTGCAAATCTCTGTCAAGTTATATTCAAACAGCCTAGCATGTTCTGAACCTGACATGACTGTTTGCCCCAAGTCCCACAATAGCAACTTCAGGCAAACTGACGCTGGCAGGCAGGGTTCCAGACATTTGCAAATCTGTAACGCTTCAAAACCTTTGCACTTTTGACAACAAGGTTTCAAACCCTCATGCATGCCAAGTTCAACAGTTGAAACTAAACTCAAAGAAAATGGCTTCCTACCCATGTCCTCCCTTTTTCCCGTCCTAGGCTTCAGCCTGACTTGCAGTCCGCATCCTTGTGCGACGGTGAAAGGCACAGGCGGCACTTATGGATCCGTTTAACGGCTCCACGACATTCTCCACCTGGAGGTACATCGGCGCAGCTTCCGCGGCCTGACGCCCAACTGTAGCAGATTTCAAGACCTTCCCTTTCCTTTACCCTTTTGGGTTGGCGCTCCCTTTGAACCACTGCCCGTCGAGGAACGATGTCTCGCAAGTTCTTCTCGATCTGCAGCAAGGCGCCTCTTTCGTGCTTGGCGTTTGTCCCTGTTGACTTTCGTCTTCCTTGATTCCACATGGCTGGAGGAAGCTGTACCTGCCGGTTCTGAGCTGACTGAATTGTCAGTCGGCGTCTCAGCTTCCCCAACTTCTCAGCACGGGCTGCATCGTCTGCTGTGTAAATCAAACCCCAGCATCGAGGCCATTGGGTCACCAACTTTTCAATCTGTCTTGAATACGCCTCCATAGACGCCAAACTGCAAATGTTCAGCATCAAGCAGGCCACCTTGAACACGTTCCACGATGCCCTCCAAGCACTGTGACTCGCTGGTCCTGGCAAGCCCTTTTGTAGGTATGAGCCATCACCAAGCGGTGTAAATGTTCTGCACTTCTGGATTCTGCTCATCCTCCTTTCAAACGGTGTCCAAACTGAGAAGTCTTGTATACGGGGCCCCTATTCTCTATGTAAACCCTCTTGTGCAAGGCCGCCAGCTGTGCTGATGTTGGTTCCTCAGCTTCGTCCGGCTGTGAGCCCATCACCATGACATAGTTCTGATACCACCTATCCACATCCATCGCCGCAGGGGAGAGGAGTTCTGACTCGTCATACTGATCAATCAACGAATTCATTTTACGCACCCTCTCTTTGACTCCCCCTCCAGACCTCCCCAAAGGTTCAGGACGGCCTGTATCTCCTTGAGGTCCTCCTCCTGCTGCTTCATTTACTGCTTCCATCCAAGGGTCCACGTCTATGAACTGCTCCTCGCTTACTCCCGATTGGGCTGCCACCACACGACGTGCCAGCCGCCATACCAAGCCCACCTGAGTCGCCTGGATGGGTGTTAGGATGCCCTCGTCGGTCTGTGCCTGGCCACACCCTGTGATCAACGCCACCTCAGGCAAGGCCAGTAACCGTAAGTCGGCCCCTGGCGACCCTACCTGGAGCTCGAAGGCTCGCCAGACCCTTTCCGGGACGGCAAAATGATCAAGGATGTCGTCCAGCGTCTGTATGTCCTGCATGCTGGCCCATGATCCAAAGAGCGCAGACATGGCGACTCGCGGCGCGCCACACCTACAGCTCCTTGAAATCCATGGGCCCAACCTTGAGCCAAAATTGGCCCGGGCACAAGGATCCCCCCTCCAACCCTATGTTTAACAAACTGCACTTGTTAGTCAGCACAGTTGCGCTTCTCAAAAAATTGACGTCTTCAAAGAGATTCAAGCTGGGCCCGCCTTGGCATTGCTGTCCTTCGAATCTAGCCACTCCAACATGGCCAGCACAATTGGTACAATTGGTACAATTGAAGATTGCGCCAGCTGTCAGAACATGTTCTGCTCTATCAATAGTTTCTCAACCCGTTGCCGATAAACCAAAAGTTGGCTCACTGCCTGCTTGAAAAACACTTATTATTCTGTAGGACATTTACTGCAACAGATTGGGTGTTTTCAAGTTTGTCTAAAAGAGGTGTACATAGTCACAATCATGGTTCTCATGCACCCTAGATGAAGTATATGGCATCATGATTATGAAGGGCGTGTGAAACAAATAAGGCATTTTTCCAGCATGGAACCGGTGCAAAGGATTGTGCCCCGAGGCAAAATCTTGCGAGGGCTGGACGCCTTCCACAGAATATCCATGCGATGAGGCAGGAATTATGCAATGTCAGGCTTTGTTGTCAAATCACTGGAGAAGCTTGGACGCACATGAGAAGCATGTCATATCACATTTTAAACCTCTACATGCTCAACGCCATCACCACTTTGTTCTGGTGCTGTCTTAGTATCGTATCTGCATTTGGCTGTAGTATTGTGCAGCTTGTGTTTCAAACGTAGATCCTGCTCAAAAGTTTGCAACCACTGCCAAGGCTGGAAGCTCTACGCTGCTGTTCTCGCCTTTCTCATCTCTGCAAACTGTTTGAGTCAAACTCATGTGGGTGCAGGCAGCAGGCCATAAAATCGATGAAGGCCTCCAAATTGTGCAAATGCGCTCACAACAACACCACAAAACTATAAATTACTATAAATCTAAATCGTGGCAAAGTCGCAAGACTCGAGATCTGCAGCTGATTAACCAAGCCTGACAATAGGTTCCCTATCCAGGACCACATTTGAGCTGCCACAAGGCCCATACCAGGTGGCCTGCAAGTGCGCACCGTTGCAATAGTGATGCTCAAGTTGTTCTGATTCCGCGTATCTCAATAGTACCACTTGACAAAATCCTGCCTCTCAAAGTCGTATCGGAAAACCAGCACCGCCGAAGTACCTAGCAGTCTTACTGATGGTTCCAAGCTAGTTCCAACTGCTTGGTTTCAGACCGTCTCGAACCAAAACCAAAAGCCCATTCCACATTGCCGCAATGGGAGGATTGGGAAGAAAAGTCTTTGACAAGCACGATTTGTGTCCATCCCTGCCATCTTCAGGACCCTGTGTTGAGAAATGGCATGCAGCTTGAAGCTGAATAGTTCGCTATCCTGTTTCTATAACTTATCATGCGTTTGATATTGGCCGGACCATTGGCGTGCAATGTATTGGTCACTCATCACACCAGTGCATGTTTATAAATATAATTCATCTGTAGAAGCCAGCAAGCACCTTACGCTGACGGGGAGATGTGCAATGTTGGTGCTAAAATGCACAATCATGTGTGCAATGTCGTGTAATCCCGGTGTCTCTACGCTTCATACCTTAGACTTTTCAGGCTGATCATTTTCCAACAGCCTGTGCTTCTAGACTTCTAGAGTCAGATAATATGTTTCAGCCGCAAGACTTCTTGCAATTTTCTTGATTGAATATTCCAATCACAAGATATGCAGGAGAGTAAGGGCAATGTGGCCTTCAAGTCAAACCTGCTTTCCAAGCAGGGATCTTTGGAAAACCCATGCCCCAAGACAGAATCTGGGAGTCCAAAAAACCCAAGAGGATATATATATATAATTATATCATATATAGTCCAATCGAAACAATATTGGATGTGCTTCAGTTGTAGTTGTAGTATACCTGAGTCATCAGAACCTAGGACAAAAAGCACATCTGCCAGCGAACCTAAAAAGGCCGCATAAAATGATATAATCGTAGTTGATGGTGTGAGAGATTGCCAGCCTACAGCTGCAGACTCGCCCTTTGTAGAAGGTAGGTTCCGGGAGGCGAAACTTCCTTTCATTACATAAAGACTCGATATCATTCAATATAGTTGTCTGCCATTGTAGATCAAGTTCACAACAAGAGACTTACACAAGCATCCATGATTCAGCCAATTCTGGGAAAATACAGAAACTAGGGAGAAAGTCAAGGGTTGTCTGAGGAGTTGAGTTGACAAGAGTTTGGGGTTAAACGAAGGTTTGGATAGTGAAGAATAGAGTCGAATGCAGCCACACAGCAGTTTCATACACAAAAGGAGCAGAGCCAGCATGACCCAAACACAATGCCGTTTGCAGCAGTCCATGCTTGAACCCAAAAAGGACCAAACGAGATAACTCAAGCAAAAGAGCAGAAATGCTTTTAGATTTCAAACATATTGAAATGAATGAAATGAGAAGGTGCTATGTTTCTGTTGCAAAGCAAGCGTCTGAAACAATATCCAGGCAACCCCATCAAGCTGCCTAGATTTGCTTGCAACATTTCTTGCCGGCCCCAATGTCATTTGCGTTTTCAAGAAGTGGCTGTGTTGGTGTAACAAGCTACGTACATGCATGCGCACAAAAACGGAAAAGGAAAATGTAATTAAGCCATGGAAAGTTCAAGTACGGCATCCAATTTTAGAGCATCGTCATGGCATTGTGGGGTAAAAAATGATGTTTGCAATGTTGAAACCGCATATGATATGGCATTCCAGCATCTTGAAATGAAGATTGAGCCAAACTCGCAAACCCGCCTGGCTACACTTTCATCAAGCAGCATGCAGCAATTCACACAAAAAGCGGCGCGGCGCAAAAAACGATCTGCCGCAACCCACATCAACCACTCGAACAACCCAAACCTTTTGCAAGCACACATGCCAAAACAAGGAAAGATCCTTTGATTTGAGAGAATTCGGACAATTCAAGTTTCAAAAGAGACCTGTCTCAAACTCATTCCTCGACGCCTGCAACAGCCCTGCCTGAGCTGCCCTACTAGCAAAGCATTGGAGAAAACACAACGGGAAAGAGTTGTTTCAGGGTGGGGGGGCGCAGGGGCCCCAGTGGTCAGCTTTCATGCCTAGAATAAGAAAGTTTACAATGCCCCTCGCCACAGGACATTTCATGTATATAGTATATAGTATGTATATGTATTTCTGTGTGTGTGTGTGAGAGTCTACACAGTGAAGTAAACGGAATTCAGGTAGCCTCCATTCACTTTCGTGATGGTGCTCCCAGAATGCTTTCTTCCAGGAGATCTGAATGAACCATGCTTTAAAAGCTGAAGCTGATGATTTCGGGGTAAAGCGGAGACTGTTTGATGCGTTGACTGCATGGCATTTCATTCTTGCAAAGTAGGAGCAAAGTTAAGTGCCGCCCTGTTACGATCATACCGTCGATTTGCTGCAATGCGGTGTAACAACCTGACCAATTCATGCCCTCATGTTCACAGGTATGGAAACTTGACATCGATAGCGGCACACTCATATGGAGTGCTTCCCACCTTGAATCATAAATCAGTGCATCACCTGGTGCCAATGTGACAGCCTGCCAGTCGCAAGATGTTATAAGAGTCACGTCTCTTCTGATGTCTGAATTGAAATTCACACTTGCGGAACACTTACATTGTTCAAGACAGGGAAAACTAGTTTCAATTCAAAGCGCACCGGCTGGCTGTCGGTAGACAGCAGGGATGCAAGGAATGCTTGGATTCTGTAACGGAAGCGCTCCTGAGCCAATTGCGGGAGACCATAGCACGAAAATACAAAGCTGGATTTTTTTTTTCTTTGGACTGTGCGATTACAAGAACACTTTCGCCATGGCAACCAGACAACTACAGCAAAGCCGAGCTGTGCAGTTGTCAAATGTGACTAAGCTCGATATATCTCTTGGAGGTCGACATGTTCGCGTGGATTCCCTACTCAAGTTTCACTTCGAAAGTTGAATACGGCGAAGCACAGGAACTATCCAAAGGAATTGCCTGAAAGTATGTGAGAATATGTGAGATGTTTCAGATATCATGACTGGGAGCATTATCATCTCTACAAATCTTCAGATCCTAGCCAAAGATTCGCGATTTCATCAAAGGAAAAGCAGGGTGCAAGTGCAAGCCCCGAAAAAAGACTCGGCAAATACCAATCTCAGTTGCAAGCAATCGGAGTGCAAGGAGACAGGAAGAAGCGGGAAAAATGCGTGCGCATGTACGTGTATTGTATTGTATACATATATATATATGATGCATATCTACCAGTAGTACCGCACAAGGCGGCGGCGGAAGTTTCAAAAATAGGAAACCTATAGGAGAGGTTGGTTGTTGTGAATCAGGGATGGCAGAGTGAATCCTGATGGAGCGCAAGGTGATTGATCTCTCTCACTCTTTCTCTCTCTTTCTC
>Ga0126342_10015955_pt1 | contig 13122 bp, 10 predicted proteins | sample Cyp1metagenome_FD_92528 | JGI IMG/M metagenome (GOLD analysis project Ga0126342, IMG submission 92528) | Coral microbial communities from Lord Howe Island, Old Settlement Bay, Australia - Cyphastrea 1 metagenome | ecosystem: Host-associated > Invertebrates > Cnidaria > Coral ... | reverse complement strand
TAACATATAATATATGATATATAATATGTAATATATAGTATATAATATACAATATGTAATGTGTAATATATGATATGTAATATATAATGTGTAATATATGATATGTAATATATAATATGTAATATATAATATGCAATATGTAATAAATAATATATAATATATGACATAAAATATATATATATATATATATAACATATATAATGAAATATATATCATATAATATATATACATATATACATTATGATAATATATATATACATAATTACATATATATATATATATAATATATATATATATATAGATTAGCAATATCTTGGAATCCAACTGAAAACAACAGAACAAAATCAGCATAAAATCCATATTTTTCCTGGTGGATTCAATGAAAAAGCCTGTTTGTTCAGGGTCACAAAGCTGCCAAGAAACTGGCCACACCGGTGAGAGGCTTTTCACCACAGAGCTCCACCAAACGCACCGCTTCCTGGTGGCTACCCTCAAAAAATTGCTGGATCTATGGATGATTTAAGGATGTTATACCCCTAAAAAACATGGAAAAGAACAGGTAACTTGACCTATCCATACCTCTCCACATATTACTCCATCTCAGTTAAACGAGTTGGGGTGTCCCCCCAAAATAGTGCTATGTGCTACCAAAATGCAACCCCCTTAGAGAACCTGCCAGGGTGAACTGACCGGGTGAACTGACCGCCGACTGCGCCACATCAAGACGACTGCGCCTCCGGTGTGGGTGCCGTCAAAGCAGAGAACCTGTAGCTGGAACGCCAGGGCCCCAGGGATCCCCAGGGGGTGGTGAGGGCTGTCCCATGACTGGTGGAAGGTCACCCTGGCTCATTAGGGGAATCGCCACACAAATCGAGACAGGTGATGCCTTTAACAACCAACAACCAACAAGAACAAATTAAAAGAAATGAACAACATAGGACGTGCTTACCAACTTCTGAACTACGGCAGCACATGAAACTCCATCCGTACCAACGGTATATGTCCCACTGATCAATGTCACCGACAGAGACCAAGGGATTAAAAACCCATCACATGTCTTTTTCAAGTTCAAGTGGCTGAAAGTCCTTGCCAGCAAAGAAGAAGTGCTTGGTGGGGAACTCAAAGTCCCCTCCCTTGAGGCCATAGGCCTCTAGCTGCAGCTGGTCTGGGGCTGTAGTCTTTGTGATTAGCCTTTCGGGTTGAACAAAAATACATTGACATTGCGGAGGAGGTTTGCCCTTTCAGTCTGAATCTGGGTTCTCAAATTGATCTGGGACCAAGGAAACCCTGGCAGGTCGTCAAGTTTGAGGCATGGATATGGCGCTCTTCAAGAGGTTAAACCAGAAAAGTAGCACATTTTTTTGATGTTGAGCTCGCACTGTCACATCTCCTCACCACCTCAATAGGAAAGGGATCCCTCAGACCCAAGTGGAGGCTTCGTGCCAAAAAGGGGCACCCTCTGGTAAAGACTAACAGGTTGCAAAACTTTGCAAAAGAAGGCACGGCCCAGTTCTAGATTGCACATATCAAAAATGGTGATGTTCCATACTTTTGTCAACTATATACCAGAGGGTATAAAACCTGAATACGGTGTTGAATCAGTTAATCATCATATTTTCTAGTAGCCATTTTGGGGGCTTGCATTCTTTTCAAGCACACCCATTCAGCATCTTTTAACCCATTGGCTACCATTCGCAAAGATTCACTCCAAACTCCTATGCATCAATTGCCAAAGAAACAAAAGGCCAAACTCCAAATATCACATGATATCCCCATGATATTCCCATGATATTCACATGATATTCACATGATATTCCCATGATATTCCCATGATATTCCCATTTATTGTGGCAAAAGCACCAGCCAAATATGGAATCTCTGACCCGTCAGCCACTCCTACAACACAACGCTGAGGCCCTGAGGCCACGCACCACGTAGTAATCTGCCGTGACTCCAAAGACCTCAAAGGTTGCACCGGGTGAGTTTCAACAGGCAGCTGCTACATGAATATGTCTATAGTCTGTATAGTACTTAGATATATATTACACGTATACTACCATATACTGTATTATATGTGTATGACTATAATCTCACTTCATACACATACTGAATATGTATAAGTAATAAGCAACATCGTTACCGAAATCAACGGGTTTCCCAAGGAAAATTATATACAAAATGATGGTGGGTTCTCGATGCATGTATGTGGCGAGTAATTTTTTGTACCGGCATGGTATACACAAGAAACACGAACCCAATACTAAAGAAGCCAATGGGGAACATTACTCCCAATGTTGAGATCTATGAGTGTTCTTAAAACTGGGCCAGCCTGAATTCACCATAGTTGACTTTTAGCAACCGAAAAAACAGAGTACAGAGTGGTGCCCCGCAATTATGCTTGTTGCTTTCGAAACCCATCTATGCATAATTCTACCAAATCTACCATAAACCCTAAGAAGTAGTCTACCTACGGGAGCAAAGCAACTTAGCAAAGGGTTGGAGGCACCACTTTAGCCATGCAGATGGTCCCCCATGGTCCCGATGGTCCCATGGTATCCAGTTTCTGGACATGGCGATGCGCCCCGGCCTTGCCCCAGAAGCAGACCTGCTGAAACTGCTCCTGGGACAATGTCAGAGACCTGAAATTTCAACGATTTGGGATCTCAAAATTTCATAAAAATTTCCAGAACCCCAACCCCATTTACATACATTTACCCTCCAAAATAAGATTTTCATGGGAATTCATTGGGTATACAATCACCATCCAGTAGTCAAACTTGGCTGGGAAATCGCTGTCCTGGCTCTTCATCAAGGCCAACCTCGAGTGATCAGGTGCTGTTGATTGGAGTAACTCAGAAGTTGGAGAAATCCCACGAAAATAGTGGTGAATGTTGGTTAAATGGTGGTTAAATCATGTTAAATCCCTGTTAGATGTTCTTCGTCAATGTCCAGTCAACTTTCAGTCGCCGATGATGCGATGAGTCCTCCTATTCCCCGTGGCCTCTGCCTATGAGGTGTTTCGAAAATCATACTTGTTAGTTATATCCCATTGTTATATTCCATATGAGGAGTTCTAGTTTAAATGCGAGACCCAAGTTATCATCCAAGTTGTCAGCTATTTCTAACGGGAAAACCAGTGGTTTTTGGAGTACCCTAATTGTCAGAGGCACCCAGCGATAGATTTCAACTGAAAGAAAAGCACGCCTATGCATCCTGGTTGTCGCAACTTGGAAATAATTACTGCCAAAACCAACTAATGTTAGTAGAGCAACAGTAAACCATCCCCAGAATCACCATAAATAGTAGTTGGTATCAACCATCAAAATATGGTTTATTGTTGCTTTACTAACATATAGCTGGTTAAGATTTGAAAGTCATACGTGCTGTTGTATGCCATTGGTGGTTGGTGAACTGTGAATCAAGGGTTCCCTACCCAGCTTTCAAGGCCGAAATCTCCTGCCAGCTTCGAAAGATTGTTGGTGAATTTGCAGGGTAAGAATATTTGGGACAATATGTGTACGCATAACTTGTTCAAAAAGTAATTTGGACAATAGTACTTCAAAGTTAGAATAGATGAATTGCAGGCAATATAGTTTTGTGTGAGGTAATTACCACTACTAAAACATGCATGAAGTGGTATATGAATGAGGTAAGAAGCACTGAACATACAAAAACAATAGTAGGAAAATGATGGAAAATGTATCAAATGGGGTTACGGCTACTCATACTTGTGGGCTTTGGCAACGAACATATCCGGGGAACAACATTTAAAAGTAACATGGTGCCGATCATGACAAGAAGACAATGAAGTAAGCACTAGAAAACCACAGACTGGAAGTGAATGTTGTGTGCCAAATTTGGATCCATCCACTCTAGAAAGGCTATATATATACGTATATATACAGTACGTGATATGTCAAATGGGCATAATAACAAAAGTAAAATCACATAACGTATTATAATAGTGAATGTAATGCAACACAACACAATATAATATAATATCTTGTGAGGCTAGATCGGATTCTCACAACCGTAAGGATTTGGGGGGAACCTCTCATGGAGCAACTAAATTCTTGGATTACTATGCGACATCATAGGGTGCAACTTGGTACGTTGGTGCTTCTGCAGCAGCTTCTCTCATCTTCCACCTGGCCCCTAGCCCCACCAAACAAAACTGTTTAGGCCCTGAAACACTTTTTTCTGCATCCCCAAGCTCCTTAAGCCCCAGGTGCAAGATAAGAGTGAGAAAGCAGTAAGAATTTAAGGGACCCTGAACTGCGACCTTTCCTATTCTTATGCAGCACTCCATCTGTATTGTATTGTACAATATTATTTTATATCATTTGGGATCATAGTATGTTATAACAGTTATATCATGTGTATTCTATGTGCATGTTTAATTGTATCGTATTGTATTGTAGTTTATTGAAATTTACTAAGATAATGCATAAAGAGCATAATATACCAATGAATATACCTATAATATATATATATATATAGTATAGTGGATATCATATGTATGTGTATATAATATATATATATATATATATCTCTGTGTGTGTGTCGCCAAGTTACAGTGATTCACCAACCTGGAAATAGCTGAAACGTTGATTCGCCATTTGGGGATGACTTCCTCCTAACCATCCAGTGGGGTCACATTGAAACCCATGGTGACTTGGGGATCCCCCATTTTAAAGAAACCACCATATTATATATATACATATGGATAAAGTTTAACGATTTCACTGGTTGGTGTGGTACATGTAGTACATGTACCAAGATAATGTACATATGATCATATATATATACATATATGTATATAAACTGTGTGTAGAGTTGTGAAATCCCACCGCTCCTGGCAGTTCAAGACATAGCCCCCAGAGGCCACCGACCTGACCATTTTAGAACTCGAAGCCCCCAAGAGATGGCGATTAAAACCGGGCGAATGGGAGCCTGGACCCACTGGATGAGCCTGTGAAAGACATTCCATATGTGTTGGGGATTCGATTTGTGATTCTTAGGCGGGAATTGGTAAGAACCACATCTCTGCTTAAATTTTGCTTTCTGCCAGATGTCACTGTACTTGGGATATGGGTGTGTCTGCAAATTTAGCAGGAAAAGAACAAATTTGATGTTTGAAAGCCTCGTTTGCCTCATTGAAATTGCCATAACTTGGGGCATATTTTTCACCCCATATCTGTAGATCAACCCAACCAACTTGGACTCGGCCTGGCAGCAGAAGTTTGTACCCTCTGGTACTTGGACGCTGGAAGATTCATCATTTATAATATAAATGCAAGAATAATTGTCCCATTAAAACACCATTTAGTTCCGGGGTTTCCCGGCCAGCCACGTTTGACTACCAGAAGACAAACCATGGCTCTATCAATCCTATTTTGACATTTCCCCCGTGCCACAGCCGCCGGTTTTAGGGCCCCACTGCAGGTTCGGCTCAAGGTCTGTGAACTCCATCGCGGCCCTGAGGGTGACAATGCAGATGCGATGTGGGGACTAAACTCCTACCCAGGTGGTGCCTCCCATACGCTCTGGTAATGAAATATGGCAAACATCCTCCAATTTACATTGGAGTTTCCCATTAGAACCCCGTTTCCATGGGATGTTCAATTGCCAAGTTGGATTACCAGTTTTACAAACCCATCTAATAATGGATACTTCTACCGTGAACCTCCAATGATAAACTTACTCACACTAAACCAACCCAAGTGGGGGGCACCACCAATGATAGGCTGGTGAAAATTTTATATGGAAAGATGGGGAATGGTATGGCCTTCCAACTCCATTCTCTGGATTCCTCCCACGGCAATGGAACATCCACCAGGGAAGGTCCCCAAAAAAAAATCTCCCTTACCACATTGGATTTCCCATGGCCACATTGGATTGCCGCAGGGTAGAGATATGTGGCAGTGTGTCAAAACCTGGAAAACCCCTGTAGTTCACATCAAAATAGCTGGGATTTATGGATGTTCATCCCACTAAAAATGGTATGTATAGGTATTGATCCATAGCCATATGTAGATATTCCAACCCTTAGTTTCCTAAACAACTCCCTTCAACCAAGCTGTGATAAGCTGTGCCTTCCAGCGCTCACCAGGTCTCCACTGTGACTAGTGGTGCTAGAGCCGTTGTACATTCGCGACGGTTGTGTACCATAGATGAGCGAATCTCAACCATCTACCCTCTGGTAAACATACAAAAAGCTATTGAAAATGGCCATAGAAATAGTGGATTTACCCATTAATAGCATGGTGATTTTCCATAGCTATGTTAAATTACCAGAGGGTCTATCATCTATTATTGTTTGAGGATCACCTTTGAGTAACTGAGCCTTAGCTTGACGTTCGTTTCTGGCAAGGGCCAGCAGAAACCCACTAGTAAACTTGTCACTTCACTTCACTTTTACCTTGTTAGGATGTTCAGTTGTAGTCAAAACATGTCAAACGAAAACTTTGTGGTGTGATTACATACTTCTGACCCATCCTCACAAATGATGTTGCCAGCGGCCAAGTGCACCTCTTGGTTGCCGGTTTGGTCAAAAATTTGGTACCCATGGCCGGGGCCACAACTTTGCCAAGATTCACTGTAGTACGAACCCACTTTCGGTACTTCGGGAATCAGCTAATGGTACTTCGAAGTCCCATTTTTCTTCACATGGTTTTCCGTATCAAAATAATCATTGATCAATCATCACAATATCTGGTTGGTGGTATACCTACCCCTCTGAAAACTGATGGAGTTCGTCAGTTGGGAAGGATGACATCCCACATATGAAATGGAAAATCATAAAATTCGATGGTTCCAAAGCACCAACCAGATTATAATCCCATTAATTATAGATATATCACCTATAAACCATAGTTATTGGACCATAAATATCACTGTTTTCAATACCAACCAGTCGTCATCTGCGCCGAATCCCATGGATCATGGGGATTCCCAAACGTCACCATGCCATCGGCCCTGGGCCGCCTGCTGGGACTCCAAAAATGGGAGGCTGATCATCTGATGGCCATTTACCCGGCCTGGTAAACATACAAAAAGCTATTGAAAATGGCCATAGAAATAGTGGATTGACCCATCAAAAAAGCATGGTGATTTTCCAGTTCGCTATGTTAAATTACCAGAGGGTAAGATCACTGGATTGGACTTTTCAAAGCCATAAACTTGCCATACTTAGATCACTCAATCCGCAAACCGTCTAACAAGAATTATCTAATGTTACATAACTATATATTAATATATAATTATATAACCCAACCCAATTTGTGTTGTTTGATCTACTTGGAAAATCACCTAAACACTGTCTTCCACTACCGGCCACTACCTAAAAAAAACACGCATCCCGTCGCCCTTTTCAAGCGATCCGCTCGGTGGCGGTGGCTGCGGCTGCGGCCTGTGAAGAGCATACTGTTACCGGTAAAAATCAAATGCGGCAACCTCAGTAACAAAATCCGAAAATTCGAGAGATGTTTCATACCGTCATACCAACCATTTCTGCAAAATCACACGTCATTGACGTCATTGGCCTCGTCCAGGGCGGCGGCGGCGGCGGCGCCGTGAGACTCGCCGGCGCGACGTCTTCGGGCGGCGGCGGCGGCACAACGTCGGTGCTGGGCGCCACCTTCGCGTGATTTTTGTGATGCACTGATGTCACCATGATCAGTCGTTTCATCATTTCAAATCCATCACGATTCCAGGTGTATATATATAAGATTCTCAATACTATTTGGTTTGATGATTACTCAAATTTCTGCGGCACCTCCTCCTCTAATCAATCTTCTCTTCCTATATAGTACATTAAATGTGTATACATATATATATATTATAGTATATGTGTATGGTCCAATCTTCAGCCCTCCTACCCACCGGTACAAGGTCATAAACATCAACCCGAATGAGATGCTGAGTGAAATTTCTTCCAACTTAGCGATTCCGAACTGAGGCACGAACTGAGGCACTACCCTTAAATGGATATTGTTGGCATCTTCATTCTATCTCCACATCCCCATAAAAATATCACCATGATTGTTGGTTTCATCCCCTCAATTTTCCCCTCTTAAAAATCCCAAAAAAATACCATCTAAAAAAACCATTCCCATTCTCATTCTCCATATTTTCCAGTTTAAAATTTTCCACATCCACAGATTTCCACAGTGAAATCTCCATTTTCCCATGGTTTTCCCATGGTTTTCCCATGGTTTTACCCACCTGTCCACTGAGAATTTGCCGCAGTTGCTCCAGCTGCTCCGCCGTCTCGAGACTTTCGGGCGCCCGCTCGGCGCCAGCCGGGCTCGGGGCGCGCGCCGGCGCATCCGGCACGGATGGAGGGCCGCCTCAGAGGTGCTGAAAACTTCGCATTTTGTTGGGAGATATGGATATACATCTATATATATATATATGTGTGTGTATGTGTGTATATATATACATATATACATATATCGTATCTATATTTATTTTTTTTATTTATTCATTCATTCATTGATTTATTTATTGATTTATTTATTTAATTTTATTTATCTATATTATATACGGATGGATGGGATGGGATGGGATGGGATGGGATGGGATGGGATGGATGGATGGATGGATGGATGGACGTCGTGAAGTCGGGTAGAAGCTCACACAAGCTCAACCAAAACGGGTCAAAATTCGGCATGGCGTGTTGAGGATAACCAGTCAATCTTGGCATCACATGAATGAACCATATTGGGTACAGGGTGGTGCCCCATAGTTAGCTAAGTTACTTTTTAAGTCCAATTTCACTATGGTTTATAAGTTTATAAGTGAAATATATCTATAGTTAATGGGATTATAAGCCATTTATATATAACTGAGGGGGGGGGCACCACCTTGCAGCGGGAAGTCGCGAAAACTTGTTTTTATTCATGTTCATGTCCTGAACACTCACCAGCATTGCCACCAATGGATGTGTCATTTGTCTCAACATGGGAGACAGCTCCCGCAAATTTCACTTTAAAGAAATGATGCTAAGCTGCTAAACCATGATAAAGCAAGATCCCTTGGTTTTTGGATTCCAACAAGACAAGCCATTTTCGCAGCTCTCAGCTGGCCTGGTTCTTCAGGCACACCGCTCAAGGTGGGCCTGGGAGGTGTCAATTTATGGCCCATCTTTCCCATCGGTGATGTGAGGGGAAAATCGCGAAGCGTTTGCCAGGGGTTATGATCATCCATCAATCAATGGATTGGTTTAAGGGAAAATCTACAGGAAACCATAGGTTTTCCCATTAAATATGGGGCTTTCCTGTAGATTTTCCCTTAAACCAATCCATTGAATCAATGGGAGTCCTTATAATTTCCTATATAAATCCCAATCTAAATCCCAGACCTCCTTCCGGACCCAAGGACTAGCGGATGAGAAAGCTTTGTCTTAAAAAAGCAAAACCCTCTGGTCAATGGATTGATGACCAAACCAATCCCTTCTATCGCAAAACAACCCATGTTTTGTCCATGGCACATGTGTTTTTCCATGTTTTTCGCCTGAATAGTCTGTTCTTGCATTGAATTTCCGGGAGCCGAGAGTGAACGTGATTTTTGTTGCCTATTGGCTCATTTGAAATTTGAAACACAGACATCAAGGATCGATCCATGGGAGCACAGTCCATCCAATCCTTCGAGATCTGACGTTCGCCTTTTTTTTTCATGGGAAATGCCATGGTGAAACCACCCGGTGAACTCTCCATTTCTGGTGAAATCCCCCATTTTTCCCGGGCAAAATCCCAAAATCCCCATGTTCCCATCATTTCCCCTGGCGTTTCTAAGCCGCGCACGGCACCACCGTTGCGGCGGCCAAGGCTTTCGCCGCCGCGGCGAAGGCGGAGGCGAACTTGGAGGCCTAGCTGAAGGGAAAATGGTGGATTTACCCATCAGATAGGGGATTTCACCGGGAAAAATGATGGAAAATGGAGATTTCACTGGGGGAAGATGGAGAGAAAAAACCAGGGAAAATGGAGATTTAGCTGGGAAAAATATATAGATTTAGCATTGGGAGTGACATTTAATGTTTAATCTATGTAATATAGATGAAAAATAGCAACGTTTAATTTGAATATTCTATTGGTAATATGGAATTGTAGAATACGTCAAGAAATCAGGAATGTATGATATCTCAATATATCTAATGAATTCTAATGATATTTACTACATTGTCTGCAGAATATATAGCCGAACTTTGGAGATGATGATGGAGTTTGTCAACGGATTGTATCAAACTAAAAAAAAACTCGGTAAAAACCTATCTGTTCATGGTAAATGGAGGTTTCCTAAGTCATGAGGGTACCCCTAGCCATCATCCATGCCAATAGGATGTTTCTATTTTTCGTCTAGTAAACCATCCATTTTGGTGTACACCAAAATGGGAACCTCTAAATCAATATTCAATGTTCATCAATGTTCATGCTTAAATGGCTTAAATCCTGGTTGATGGTTAAGTTTTGCCCCACCAGATCCTGCGTTGTGGAAAGAAACAGGCACCTTGACCTCTTGCGCTTTCTGTTCTTCCACACTAGGTGCCTGCGATGGAAAATGGAGGACCCATGGACCAACAAATTGGGGGGGGTTATCATTTATTCATATGAAATTGGAATATATTTGGGGGATACTCCATTTTCAGAAGGAATTAGTTCACCAACTGGCAAACGCAGGAGAAAACCAAATCTCTCTGGGCGCTGTTGCGGAAAGGGTATGTGGCTAAGAACCATAATTGTTTCAGCTAACTACGGAATGCTTAATATCACTTCTCACAAGTACTACTTCTATGATGTGTCCATACATAACATATCATAACATTGTGTATTACACATATAAGTCGATGTGTCAGCAAGAATTGATACCACCCAAATGGCAACTTTACTGGGGAAAAGGGTGATTGAGCGTCAACCAGTGGATTATTGGATACCCTACAAACTCCTGTATATATAGTATCAAGCGGGCCTTCCCTCGTATCAATGGTTCATTGGCCATAATCTATATGAAGTTCCTCCGTTGTTGGGTGGAAAGTGTCCGAAGTCCAAACCCTACTTGGACACCAGAAAACTACACGATTTTGGGACAGTCCCAAACACATGGAAAGGTTACATTCTAACTTTTAGAGCGTGATTTCCGCGCTCTTCAAAATAGACCATGGAATCTGGACGTGGCGTGTTTTTGTTGCCAGAAGCACCCGTTTTTTCGACCCTTCAACCCGTTCTGTTGCATCATTTTGGCACAAATCCCGGTTTCTTCATAAATCACATTTGTTCAACCATTTTTGGCATTTGTTCAACCAGTTTGATTACATAAATCCATGGCATTTCCATCACCATGGCTTGGGTGGGTTCCATCCGAATCCCCAACCTTGAAAGCCATCCGTGCAGCTTTCCTGTCCATAGAGCTGAGAGTCTCTAAGCGAATTCCAGTTTTGATGTACCACTAATCAAACATGGCTAGCTGGCCAGCTGAGAAAACCCATCAAAAATTGAAAGCAATTATTGGAAAATCATTGAACTAATCAATGGATTGGTTTAAGAGAAAATCTACAGGAAACCATAGATGTTTCCATTAAATATGGGGCTTTCCTGTAGTTTTTCCCTTAAACCAATCCATTGAACTATTTTTTTTCCCGGCAAACCATGTGATAAGTACTGAGGAGGTTTGGGGGCCCAACAGCCACATCTTGAAGCTGTCAGGAGACATGATTCATTTGATTCTCAGGGTGTGGAACAAAATCCAGGTACCAAACTTAAAATCGTGGGATTGTACTCATGGAGAGATGAACCATCTCTATAGAAGCACCTTTACCTCGGTAAATGGATAGGAAAATTCCCTTCTTCCGATCATCCGTTCTGCATATTGACCCCAACCTCATGGCATCACCACAGATACCCCCTATATAATCCACCACACTTGGAGCCAGACTTTGTTCTAATAGCTTCTAATGTACATATTTTATATCTGAATATACATATATATATATATCATATATATATCATATATATATCATATATATATACAATTACAGTAATTGAAACTGCAAGATTTCATGACATATTATTTGCAGCTCTTGCTTCAAGTTTGCCTTCTTTACTGGCTGCGCCCACTTGGATTTGTTTGTAGGGTACCATAAAATCAATATCACGGTTGATCGATCATCATGTTCTCCATGAACATATTCATAAAGTGGGGGGGCATCCAGTATTTTGGGACAAACCCAGATCCCAAACCATTGTTTTTTTTTTTTGAAAAATCCAACGTGTAAATGAATGTTCCCTTTTTTTCAAAAAAAAACAAAACCAAATCCTCATCAATTTTAGCCATATTTGTCATAAATCATTGGAATGTCCCATCTTTGAAGAAACCAAACTCCACGTTGCACGTTCCACGTTCCACGCAGTCGAACTGCTACGCCGTCGAACTTCCTACGCCGCGCTCAGGGGGTGGAGCCTTGCAGCCGAGGCGTCCTGCGCCGGTGCTTCGAAAATATCCCCAAATATTTATAAACGATCTATATAAATATGTTTTTTTTTAAAAAAAAAAAGTGGCAAAACTTATTGTTGTATCTTTTTGGGTATTATATATATGTGTATATATAAGTATAGAATAAGTATATATATATGTATGTATATATATTAAGTATATACATATAAGTATACATATATAAGTATATATATAAGTACATATATTAAGTATGTATATATATATGTATATAAATATAAGTATATATATATTCCTCCGTTAAGAATTGCAAATGAGCCCATTCAACTGCAATTCACCAAGCCTATGTTACCCCTTCATGAACTAAAATGCTGTGTGCAGTTTGGCCACTGTCGATGATCTTTCTATTGAAATTGTGGACAGGGGACCTGGTGGAACATCCCCAGATCTAGAAACAAACAGCTGGGAAATAGCTGTTTGTAAGCTAGCTATCTCCATTCCAAATGATGGCCTGATGGGAAGTAGCCTCTGGTAATCAAACATGGCAATGAAAACTAGACGACGGTTGGCCCGAGAGCGAAAAAACCGTTTTTCAAGCAGCTCTGAGTATGGTAGTCGTAAAAAATAGTCGGTGATAGGTTGGTGAATTTTATATGAGCTATGGAGGGGTAAGTT
>Ga0126342_10015954_pt1 | contig 13122 bp, 12 predicted proteins | sample Cyp1metagenome_FD_92528 | JGI IMG/M metagenome (GOLD analysis project Ga0126342, IMG submission 92528) | Coral microbial communities from Lord Howe Island, Old Settlement Bay, Australia - Cyphastrea 1 metagenome | ecosystem: Host-associated > Invertebrates > Cnidaria > Coral ... | reverse complement strand
CGATCTAATCGATCTAATCTATCTAATCTATCTAATCTAATCTATCTAATCTATCTAATCTATCTAATCTATCTAATCTATCTAATCTATCTAATCCATCTAATCTATCTAATCTATCTAATCGATCTAATCGATCTAATCTATCTAATCCATCTAATCTATCTAATCTATCTAATCGATCTAATCGATCTAATCCATCTAATCGATCTAATCGATCTAATCGATCTAATCGATCTAATCGATCTAATTTATCTAATCTATCTAATCTACCTAATCTATCTGGTTGATTAAAAACTGTTTCGGACGTAATGTTTCTTTGAAGCCCTGCTCCAATGTGAACTTTTACTGGGATGCCAAGCTGATTCAAGCTGCGTCCCGCTGCGACCCAAAAGCGACGTTTGGGATGAACGTTTTTTCTAATGCAGGGTGACCAATGTGGAAAACTCAAGTGCCTTTTGTATCCTTTTGTTGTGTATACAATAGATATATATATATATATATTTGTATATATATATATTGTGTATATATATATTTATATACAATATATATATATGCTTTGACAGAGGGCATCTGGCACGTCAATGGAACATATCCATTTGCAGAAGACTTGTTGAATTGATATTCACCCCAAACATTGCAGGCGGTTCTGAATGTTCACAGTTTTGACTCATACCCAAAACCAAGATGACCCCCCCAACTACAAATTGGTTCTTAAACCTGCCCAACTGTGCTGGTAGATATAATTTATAGCCAGCAATATACAATCCCAGTTTGCCCAGTCATAAACCAACTTACTTACCTATCTAGGGGTGTTTTTTCTTGTATTTTTGTTCACCCCAAAAAGCATCAATTCGAGTCAGTTATCAGTGTTTTAACCGATTTCACTACTTTTCAATAGGGATTTAAAAAAAAAAATCTACAAACTTCCATTTGCAGATAATTTTCCCAGCTCTAAACTTCCATTTATGATTTCCATGGATTTCTATGTTTTATATGATTCCCCATGGAAATCCTATATTTTTTCCATGGGATTCCCCATGATTCCCCCATGATTCCCATGATTTTCCCGGCGTGCGCCACGTTTGTTGCACGCTGACGCTGACGCCGAAGGTCTCGGACCCGACGGATTGGATCAAGAGGGCGGTGGAAGAGGTGGGGGAGAAGGGCGGTGTGGTTTGTTTACAAGAAATACATTACACTATATGAAATAGATATTATAGTATAGATATTTTTATGATATGATATGATGTTTATATGATATGATATTACTCTATTTTATGTATTATAGATATAAATATTTTATTTTTTTACCACATCTTTGTGTGGGGTTCTTGTTTTTGATTCTGTATCCCGCCTCCTCCTCCTCCGCCGCCTCCTCCACCTCCGGCACACACCACTTTGACACACTATCTTTTACATACCACTTTGTCACCCACCATCTTTCACACACCATCTTTGACACACCAATTTCACACACACTATCTTTCACCCCACCATCTTTCACACACAATTTTGTCACACACAACTTTGTCACACCCTCTCTTTCACACACCATCTTTATTATATTATGTTATATTATATCACATTGCATTATTTGTATTGTATTATTATATATTATATTATATTAAATTATATGTTGGTTTATGTTATATATATATATATATTATATGATATTATTTGATATTACATTTCTGTATATGTTATACATATATGTTATTATGTGATATTATATGATATTGTTATATATATATATATGTTTTATTGTATGATATTATATTATATGATATTATGTTATATTATTTAAATACATGGTACAATATATGATAATATATTTTATGATATTATATTTTATGTTTTTATATGGTATGGTTTTACATACTACTATATTATATGATATTATTTGATATTATATTATATGGTATAATTTGATATCTGTTTTTATTTTATAGATATACTATGTAGATATGGTATATGATATTGTATTATATGATATTATGTTTTATTATATTTATTATATCGATATGTTATATGATATTACTTACATTATATATATAATGATAATATATGTACACTGTTAGTGTATATTTTCTTTATAGACATATATAGCTATAACTATAGCTACAACTATAGCATATATTATTTACATAGAGCACATATATGTGTGTTATATATATATATAGAATATATACATGTATTATATTTATATAGTATATATATATATATTGTATAGATATACAGTCTGCATGGTTTCAAACGCTCAAGTCTGAGTGTAGGTGTAAGATTAGATCTGTGTTGAGACCACCTGCTGAGAGGTCGACATGGTGCAAGGAGCAATGATGTCGATAGAATCTGATAGAAATGTCAAAGTTTAATTTTGTCACATCAATGTATGATATGCTTACGTTTCATCCTCAAACATGCGTCGATTTTTTTCAGGGGTGGAACAACCATCAAATAATTCATTCTTGCTTGGTATCACTATGATTCTTGGTCGTTTCACCGCAACATATTACTATAGCAACGGTCCAAATTGTTCTAAATTGTATAAGTTTGTTCAAGCAACAAACTACCAACATTCCTACTGATTCCAGATGAATCCCGTATGATGAGTGGCTCCACCGCCATATGATTCTCCAGAAGTGCTGGAGACATAAAATGCTTCGACTGAAAACAGGATATCCCAAAAATTTGAAGGTCAATCATCATTTCCCCTACAATTCCGCATTCAAAAAGGGCCATCTTTGGGTATCCAATGGTATCCACCCATTTTTCACAGAGTTTTGTTCATCCCGTGATTCTCCTGGTTAGGTGGGAAGCGATGCGATGGAGGAGGCGAGTTCTTTCCCTGTTCTGGAGCCAACCTCCCGGGAGCTTTGAGGGTGGTCCTCTGAATACAGTCGACACCTACAGGATCTGTTTTTCTGTATATAAAACAAATATATATATATATATATATATATAAATATAATTATATTTAACATATATAACATGTATTGTATGTATATAATACATATATATATACAACATTTATATGCGTATATTTAACATATATATATAACATATATATATATATATATTAAAACAACTCATATATATATAACATTATAACATATATAACATATATAACATTTGTAACATATATAACATATATAACATTTGTAGCATATATAACATATATAACATATATAACATATATAACATATATAACATATATAACATATATAACATATATAACATATATAAAATATATAACATGTATAACGTATAATACATATATAGCATAGCATATGTATATATATACAGTGTGTATATATATATATATGTAGTTAAAAGAACATATATATATATAACATGTAGAATACCTGTTTAACATAACATATATATAATATATACATTGATAGAACACACATATATATATATACATAGAACATATATAACATGTATGTATTGATATATATCACATTATGTTTATTATTTTTAATATATATATAATATTTACATAAGATATTGGCTTATATAAATATATTACATATGTATTTATCATATATTGAACATATATATATATATAAACACATATATATATATGTATAACATGTTTATGTAATATATATATATATATAGACATCACACATATATAAATATATATATATAACATATATATATATACATTTTTAACACATATATTTCTATATATATATATAGCATATACAGAGATTTAATCTAGGTCGAAAGATCATGTATAATTTAGGGAGGTTTTATTTACTATTTATACCCTGTAGGTGTGTTGGGTTCATTGGCCAGTGGTAGCTTTGATTTGTTTATTTTGCTGTTTTCATTCAGGAATCCCAAGAATTACAGAAACGGTAAAGCGGAGTATCTTTGAATCTAATGTTAACATGGTTACATAACCTTACACAATCCATCATAATACCTTCAACATGTGGTATGTCAGGAAGGTTTCTAGTAGAATATGTAGAAGTAGAAGTCTCAGGAAAACCTCAGCTGGATTGTTTTCAGTTCTTGTTTTTTTTTTGGCGGAACCCCAATAAATTTGATCTTGAAAACCCTGCAGCTTTCCTGTGCAGGGCTCGAAGGTGACGGAGAACGCAAAACACGCATACAAAAATGTACATTAAATCATTATTATCTGTTCATTAAATCATTATCAAACATTTTTTGGACTTCAGTAGTTTTTTCCTAACCAGGGAACGGAGCCAGGATGACGATGCCGTGGAAGACAAACTGACCGAGTTGAACACCTCCGGACGGTGACTCGGGCGGTGGGTGCGTGTGCGGAGTACCATCCATTTACCAGGCATTTTTGATGTTCACTAATGCACTGGGGTATTGACCCATCACCATGTATACCCCCAAAATGGTTGCTTTAAGTAGGACGTTGTTCTATTCTCAGGAAAAACACGTTGACATGATGATCAAAGTTTCGAGTGGTGATTTTTTTGATGGTGGGATTTAATTCTGAAATGGAGTGACATGGAACATTTCACCACCTCTGTTTTTGGGTACGATAGAGAAGCAAAAGTTTTGCATATTTATTATCCATACCAATATTGATTATATGGGTATTTGTTGTTTGGATAGATAGGTAACTAATGTATGTTTAGAATTGCATGTATGTATGTTTGTATATATTATATATATATATTAATATACAAATTAGAAACGGGTGAATAGATAGATAGATAAATAGATAGTTAAATAGACAGACAGACAGACAGATAGATAGATAGATAAATAGATAGATAGACAGACAGACAGATAGATAGATAGACAGACAGACAGATAGATAGATAGACAGACGGACACATACAGACAGACAGACAGACAGATAGACAGACCGACAGACAGACCGACGGATAGATAGATAGATAGATAGACAGACAGATAGATAGTTAGATAGACAGATAGACAGATAGATAGACAGACAGACAGATAGATAGACAGACAGACAGATAGATAGATAGATAGATGCTGCAAATCACCAAAACATGCTGACACTTAGAACCGCAACGTCGTTCTTCCCTGCCACGGCACTTCCTGGGACACGAATTAGCCATGGATTGTTCAGTAGAAATGAAATTGCTGCCTGGCCTCAAGACCCAGTGCATTAGTTGATGCTTTGCAATAGCCTTATGCCGCAACAAAAAAGGTACATACCAAAGTGGTCCAGATTCAGATCGACTCAAAGGCCAACCCCCCCCAACAAAGTAATGCCGAAGAATGCAGGATTATCAACCACCATTGAAAGCGACCAATGGACAGTTGGGGATTATGATCTAATCTGACCCTTCAGGGGAACCTTACCAACCATTATAAAGGGATGTCAGGGGATGTTGAAATAGTTTGAACACTGCTCACATGTACATAAATGTAGTTCTTGCTCTTGATTACTGATCATTATCGCTACCAGTATATACAGTATATTTTGTAAATGGGGATGGTTTAAAACCTATGAGCTCAAAAAGAGTACAAGTTTTGACGTAATGCCCGTAACTTAAGCGTAGACCGCATTTTCAGACACATCACCGTCGGATGGTTACTTCTACATCCCATTATGTCAAAATAAATCGAAAGAAATATATCCCGGTATATAATGATGGTTTGCTAAACACCCCATTTCAGACTCACCCTCATTATATCCAATAATGTCCTTGTCATAATGGTTAATCATCATTTTTCCCAATGGGACTTAAATTTGCGATTAACAACTGAAAAAAAGTTGGCCAGACTTTTGAGACACACCCAAACACGGAATTAGTTGATAGTGGTTCTTATATCCCCGTTCTATATACACATATATGTATCATCCTATTTCCATGAATGATATCCCATTACATATATATATACATATCATTATAGCCCATTATATACCATGATATCCCGATGATATTCCCGGATAAAATGCTTGGTGAACTCCACAAAAAGCGACAGCAGCAGCCAGGTTGTTGGCACCGATTCAAGTGGCAGAGGTGAAAGGAGGATTGGAGCGCCAGCGGCCCAGATCACCTTCTTGACAATGCATGTTTTTGGACCTATATGGTAATGATGGTCTTAGTATATTACGTCATTATGGTCTTGGTATATTACATACATTACTTTACCCAGACCACCTTATTATGGTCTTGATGATAGTAATGCAATAATAGTAAGAGCATAATAAAGTATTACATAATATCCAGAAGTAAAAAATAAAATGTAATGTCGTGTAATCTAATGTAATGAAAGGTGATGTAATATTTTATTAGATGATAGTAAGACCACACTAATAATAGTAGTATACATCTAAATTAGTACTGTAATATGTTTGTAGTAACAAAATAGGTTGTGATAATATAATAGACCATAGACACATTGTTCTCACCAGTCAATACCTATTTTGATAATCTAAGGATGCTACAAAGGAAGGAGTTTTATAGCTGTCTCCAGAACTTGGTACTATTGCACTGTTCTAGTGGGGTTCACTATGTCCTATAGAGAAGTAACATATATATATATTATACACATATATCACTAGTTGCCACAGTAAAATCCTACTGAAATAGAAAAGGAATATGCATCACGTTTTAGGTTCGTTTTTTTTTTTTACCAGCGTATATCTATTTGGGGATGGCTATATATGTATGATCCTCCTGAAGTAGGCGTAGAATATGTTTTTCCAAAAACGGTCTCATTTTGGTGAGTTGTCTTGAAATATCACTATTCTATCAACTCGAGGATGAATGCATATCTCTGTATGTATAGTATGAGGATAGTTGGAGGTTCCTTGGAAAGGGTCTGGGGGTATAAAGCCAATCATCCATTTGTGGATTTCAAGAGATTTTCATGATTTTATTATATTGGTATATAGCAGACATGGGCAACCCCAAGTTATTCTCCAACTTCCAGAGGTCATTTTAGAACATAGGAAAGTGATGGTTTTCGTTGCGATACTCAAGGCTGAGACACGCAGGGGATTGAAGCAACAGATACTGGGATTTATCATGGAAAAGATAGACATACAAACTAGAAATTGATGGTAGATGGTTAAAGATAAATGTGGTACGGTAGATGATAGATATACCATACTGGGATTTGACAAACTAGAAATTGATGGTAGATGGTGGTTAATGGTGATAGATACTACAGATGCCGATATGAAGCAACGCTTAAAATGTGCGTAGCTTCAGTTGCCTCGGGAATCACCCCTGAAGTGTGGATAGTTCCATGGGGATGATTGGCAAACATTTATATACAATTTGTACTGAACCTTGGGCAATGGTCGATGAGTGGCTTAATTACCATAAATCAATATAAATCAGGGGAATGTCATCATTGCCCTGCTATAATATATAATGTCCTTTTCTCATTGTATCCAAGCTCTTCCATGGTTTGATTTCCATGATTTCCACTGGGCCACTGGGCCAGGATTTTTCAGAGGCCAATGGTCCCCAGAGTCCACGTCTCACTTTCCACGATCTACGGGTGCCACGTGTCCAACAAACATGTTCCAATTGACCGGCGCCATCTGTCCCTTGGCATGTTCCAATTATTATAATCGAGTTCAATGAGCTTAATCCCATATTCTAATATTCTACAGCTAAAAGCATCCACAAACTATCCCGGAAGGGACGAGGTGTTTCCAAATCTTCGGCTCACTCTTCCAACACGGGATCGTCATCCCCATTGACTTAGGAGGGTGGCTCGACCACCAATTCAACCACCAAAAAGTTGTCAAAAAGTTATTGGGCCCAAAACTCTTAGGTCTTAGGTGGTCTTAGGTCTTAGCAGATTCCTCTACCATGATTTACTTAGAGATTTTGGCACACAGAATGTCTAGCCCTGTTTGCACTGCCACGCAAACACCTATTACATCCTATTACTGCCACACCCTCTGCCGCACTAGAAACCTTTTACTGCCACGCGTGGCAGAGAGAGCTGCCACGCTCTGCCACGTGCGTAGGTGTTGCGTGGCAGCTCTCTCTGCCACGCGTGGCGGGCCAATGCTGCCACATATGCCGGCTTCACAGCTCCAATCCAGAATTGGGGAATGACAAATTTTAAGGGTTGGTCCGTTTTTCATGGTAGGGTACCTTGCTAAGTCTTAGATCATCATCGTCGTCGTCATCATCATCATCATCATCATCATCATCATTATTCGTACGATCATGATTACTACCATTATCACGCACAGATCCGGAAGTTTGCCCGGAGTCTATGTTTTCTTTTTTCCGGGTAAAACGACCCGAGTTTTCAACAGACCTCCATGAAGTCGTGGAAGTGTTCTTGACGTAAATTTTTGGTTCTCCCGGATCCTAGGTTTTCTAGCAGAAAGCAGCCATTTTGCACCACTTGTAGTTTGGATAACAGTAGAAGACCTTTATACGTATTGTTTTGAGGGGGTAGCAGATTTAGATATGTTTGTTATGTTTTAATTATATAATATGATGGAAGAACATAACATAGTATATCCATTCCAAGACCTGTATACGTAGTGGCAGAGATATATCCTTCTGTAATGATGTAATATGACGGAAGGAAATATAACATAATACCGCCTCAGATTTTGATTCAATATAGGGTACATTGTGGGAAAAATGTGACATCATGGAACCAATGATAAAAAATATGTAAAAAATGGAAGGAATCCCTGTGGATTTAGATGAGATAACTGTGAAAACCGTGACAAATGATGGGAGATTATGTGAGCATGGGCGAACGTCTGCGGGCATCATCAGTATTCTTCTTGTTGAACATATGGAGGTTTCCTATGCCATGGGGGTACCTCCAGTTGTCATCCATTTTTGTTTGGGTTTTTCCATGAAATATACCGTCCTTTTTTGGAAGCACCCATTTTTAAATACCTTCATATACATCCGATATTTCTTAGGTCTTCCAGAAGAAGATGCGCTGGACCTTCTCCAGGATGTGCTGAATCGAGGAGAAAACATGGGACTGTTGGAGGTTTTTGTTTCTTGTTGATGCAACAAATGGAAACAAAGCTGGGGAAAACTTGGGGTTATGGTGATTGTAGCTTAGTTGAGGTTGAAGTTTTAGAAATACTTGGCAGGGTTGCACCAACCACATTGGGTCAAATTCGACATGGTGAAGAAATAAAGCCCCTGTACCGAGTTTCATTGGTGAGTTATTACGGCCGGATGACTTTATTATAGCCACAAAGGTTGGACCATGTAATGTCACCTCCCTATTCTTTATCGACAAGGTTTTCCCTCTGTATTTTGGGTGCTGGGAGCAAGCCTGACCACAGATGAACTGACCCGGATAGGTTTGTCCATATGAAATGAATGATTTACAAAAATGGTGGATTTGACATCAATATACATGATTTACCCTTTGGTTGGTAATCAAACGTGGCAATGGGAAATCCCCTATTAATGGAGGTTCTGATGGGAAACATATCTAATTGATCAATGGAGTATAATATTTATATCCACAAAAAACATTAAGTACCAGTCTCCCTGAGGGATTGAGCAGTGTCCATGTTAGTACATGGATTTGACATGATTTAACCAAGAAGAATGGTGCTTGTTGAAACCAACCATGATAGGATGGCTCATGAGATCGGGAAAAAATACCAATGAGACCAGGAGACCAGTCGGATGGTTTTGCCCAAATGGTTGGGCCATGTTGGGCCTATTTTTACAGGAAAATGATGATAATCTATCGGATTTGGGGGGCGATGGCAAGATTTTCAGATATGTTCAGTCAAAGCCAGATGGTTTAACCCCCACCAGTAGTGAGAGAATGGTCGGCGTCCCAAAATTCTCCGTGGTTACTGGGTCTGGCTATGGGTGGAATGTTGTGTTTTCCCTGTGTGTATTCATGTCTAGTAGGTACTTTCCAGCATGTTTGATGTTCCATTTTGGGCCTGATGAAAAACAGAAGTCACCACTGTAACATGTTTGGGATGTTTGAGACCACTTTTTTTGAACCAGCTTGACTTACCCGGTGACAGTACCATGCACCTTGAAGCTAACTCGGCAAAAGTGAGGTATGGAATCATTCCCGAAAAGATATTCGAGCGCAACTCCGATGATGATCAGTATTGATGGAGGGGTACTGAGCGAACAGAGAAAGTATATAATGCTGGTGAAGGTTTGTTGATGATATTTCCAGATAATCGCAGTTGACTTGAATAAATCATGACAAAAATCACTTCTAGTCCTGAAAAGGTGCTCCAAACACAGCATGTTTGTTTGTTAAGCCATCCTAAGGCTCCATTTGTTGATTTAGCTTGGCCGGAGTGGCTACATTGGCGACAGGCAGTTCGGTGAAGAACCCCACTGCCTTTATCCGCTCTAAACTCAAGGCTTGGAGTCCTTCTAGGGCCTCAGAGGTCAACTCGACTGATAGTGGTTTGAACCTTTATTATCCTTGTTTTATGATTACAACTCACCAAATTTTGAAGACTTGATAGACTTCTTTTCCAGACATAAAAAATGGCTGATGCAGCTGCTCTTTTCGTGGCAACCCCTAATCGAAGTGACCTGGCCAGCTCAGGAAAGCGACATGTTGTTTGCCATGGAATCGGAGAATGCAGTGCAGAACTTCATATTGATTCACCTTACTATAGTCTACATTAGTATACTAAGTAGCTATCATACTGAAATAATTTGATATATATATATAATTATATGCACACATTATAATATTGATAGGTTAAATCATGTGAATTCATAATCTCTATTGGTGAACCCCCCCATGTTTGTTCCATAGCTGTTTTTGTTGGCTGGCGGAGGCCCGCTCAGCGGTGCTTGGGGTGTCCTTGGACACCATGGATGAGCACAGCAAGATCTTGAAACGTCGGCACCCAAGGTGTTTGGAAGCCATTGGATACCCTCAATCAATGGATTGGTTTAAGGGAAAATTTACAGGAAAACCCCATGATCTTAATGGGCAGATTAACATGGCGACCCTGCCATGAGTCAAGCTTGGAAGATTCGTGAAACCACTGAAAATGTGTTATTTTTGTAGGTCTATGTTAATTTACCAAAGGGTACTTGTATGTTTGGTTATTTTGGGAGGGATAACTTGGAGAACTAAATCACAACACATGGACTGAATGGGTATATTGAAACAGGACAACTGAGTCCTAACCAATGAGGATTGAATGCGCTTATCACCCTCCAGTAAATTAAGAAAACGATGTGGAAAACCAATGGTTTCTATACTAAAATATCTATACATGGCAAATTTTCCACTAAGGATTCTCCATTTCATCCAGGAATGGCCATGGCCATACCGCATTTATCATGTACCTTGACCATGGCACAAATCTGGTACTGTGGCTAATGGGGCAAAAAAATCTCGTGTCATTTGTGGAGCCAATTTCCATCAGACCCAAAATCTGATTGGGATTCTGGCAAACGTTCAGGGTCTGTATGTTCAATCATCCGCCTGGTACCATCCTGAAAACTAAAACAGATGTGGAGGAAAACCCCACCAAACTTGTAGATCATCTTCTTAGGGATTCAGCATGGGCTTTCCACATCGAACTGTTAGTTTACCTTAGGGTAATAGTTATTGATTCCCAGTGATGAGCATTTGTAGTATTCAATCATCTGGATCAATTATGTTGTGACCTCAAGGTGACGTCACTGGAATGACGGTTGGGATTGGGGCTATCCCAAGGCCCAACATTTCAGAATCATCCAACTTAGGTTTTTGTATTTTTTAGATCCTTGTCTGTATGGGGGACTTAAAACCACCTGAAATGCTGGTGAAACATCACTGGTTCATTTTCCGGAGATGGAAAGCATCTCTTCGTCAAAAGCGCAAAACAGAATCTGATGACCCACGTGATCCCACGTGGCACTCCCCAAGATTCTATGATTCGTAGGGTGTGTGTGTATATATGTTTATATATTACACATGTATAAATATACATTATATATATATGTGTAAATATATACATACATACATATATATATACATACATATATATATATACATATACATATATATATATATACACAGAATTACGTATATATATATATATATGTATACATGTATACATGTATACATGTATATAGATATGTATGTGAGAAATTACTTTTGGGCGATGTTTGGCTAAACCCCAATAGTAAGCATTCCATATATGGAGCATATGGATGCATTGAAAATCAATGTTTCGGTTGATCGGAATCTGATAGGGCAACCCCCCAAAACGGCATCAAAACTGGTAACCAGTGGATGAAGGGTATCCATCCATGGGTATCCTATTTAAGGATCATATCATATCTCACATACTATATCATATCATATCCCAATCAAATGGTAAGAATCATCAGCCAACCATCATTTATTATACCTCCCATATTTCTGATGGTTTTTCAACATCTAGAAATCATCAAGCGTATTGGCAAAACGAAACGAATCCCATATGGCTACGAATCGAAATCCTATAACTATACCATTGTAGGGGGATTATATAATTCCATAGAAATCCAGGCTACTTTGATGTGAAAATCCCTAGGCCCTAGGGTTCAACTCGCCGCCCGGAACGGCCACAGCCATTGTTGCTCCGAAAATGTCTGGAGCGTTTCCTGGTCCCGGCAGGCAGGAATCCACCAACCACTGACGTTTCACATGGTTTAAGCCAGTCGAAATTGGGGATTTAGCATGATTTACCTGTGATTACCTTTGTATCTACCTGTGTATCCAAAAAATAGAAGACATGGGGAGCCAACCATTTTTGATGGGGATTTAAGCGCCAATTGAATCTTGGTCAGGGAAAATGGTGGGATATGGAACCACTAGCTGACTGCTTGTTGGTCTCAAGCACGCTTGTTTGCTTCTGCCAGGAACACTGGGATGAACCCAACATTTCGATGATTTCTGGAAACCACCAGCTTTGTATTTTTTTTTGACCTGGCGAAACCAAGGCCACTTTCTACGATGCTTCGGATTGGGGGTAATCATCCAAACAAATGTAAGCAAATATGTATGCCTTGTTTTGCGTATGTAAGTAACATAGTACTTTCCACATTTTTTCCCGAGAGCGTCTGAGCGCAGGGTTCTTCCAATAGTGGGGGTCTGTAAAACATCTTCTCATCTTCACATCTTCTCTCACATCTGCTCATCTTCACATCTTCTCTCACATCTTCT
>Ga0126342_10015953_pt1 | contig 13123 bp, 9 predicted proteins | sample Cyp1metagenome_FD_92528 | JGI IMG/M metagenome (GOLD analysis project Ga0126342, IMG submission 92528) | Coral microbial communities from Lord Howe Island, Old Settlement Bay, Australia - Cyphastrea 1 metagenome | ecosystem: Host-associated > Invertebrates > Cnidaria > Coral ... | reverse complement strand
TCGTCCGTTCACTCGTTCGCCTTACGTTCGTCACCACGTCCGTTAGCCACTCGTACCCCCTACGTTCACCGCGTCTCTTGGAGCTTTAAAAGCATTGTTTACGAGGCTTTAAAAAAAGCTAAATCATATCCCATTATGCTATACCACCACTTTTGTTGGTTTATATGCATAGTTTTTTTTTTGGTAAAACCACCGGTTAACCATGGTCTCTGACCCCAAAACGGGTCAGATGTGAATATTCACTAATTGCTATTATATTAATCATTATATAATCATTAATCAAGGTCAACTATTAATGCGTATCAATAATATCAATGGGATTCCATGCGAAATTCCATAGTTGATTGTATTCCCGTGGGCTTGGTCCATCCTCAACCCCATTGAATTTGAATTTGAGGTCGTAGCTCCTATTCATGTTAGGCATGTATTAAGACATAAGATTTCCCAGTTCCACTTCCATTAACACAAGAAATGAATCAACCATGAGTATTCCCATCATAGCATCATTGTATCCCATCAAATCCCACCATTCTTCTTGCTTAAATTCCGATGTTCCATGATTTTTCCAGTTCCGTGGATCGAGTGGAACACACCGTGACAATATCCATCAATGCATAGCAGTATCAATATTATATTCCATGATACTGGGTAAAATGCAATATTTCACCAAGCCTATGCCATGGGCAACAAAGAAACTTCCACTACTATTCGACACAAATGGCCTTATTGGGATACAGAATTTCCCCTTACTAACCTTTAGTCCAGTGAGGTTGCAGTGAGGTCATTATAATTTACCCGGATGATGTTACCATAATCTCTATCAGATCAAAACCATTTCTTCACTTTCAATCAACTGTGAACAACAGTGATATTTTCTCACCACCATACCGGTGATCCTGATACCACCACGGAAAACCCCATGAACTCTCACTGTTTTGTTATGTTTTGTTGCTGAATTCCATCTATAAATGGGTAAGTTGGTCTGTAAATGTCTGTAAGTCCCATGATGACATCCATCGACTATAGTTATTGACTATAACTATAGTTAAACCATTGAACCACGAATAAAGTCCCATTAGATCCTGTTAACTATAGTTAAAATCCCATTCAAGTCCCATTGAAGCACAATTTCATTGTAGTTATAAGAACATATAATAACCATAGAGTCAAATCCAATTCAAGTTCCATTCAACCACAATTTTGCTTAAATACCTCTTCAATCCTCTTCACATGGTCAATCTTTGGTAGTCATCCAAAAAATCACTCTTTTGCTGGGTTAGTTTGTGATTTCCACTTAGAGACAAAAAGACTAAAGGATTTGTCTTACCCTCCGGTAAACTAACATAGCTATGGAAAATGGCCCATAGAAATAGTTGATTTATATACCTATTAAAGGTTGTTATTTTCAATAGCAAACTGTTAGTTAGTTTAACAGAGGGTATTGGGTTTACTATTACTGGTAAACATCCAATTAGATCCCATTATCACCATTGTATAATATCCCATCATTATCCCATTGGGTATTGGGTTTTATCCATCCAGTCGCTGATCTTCACCCTTTCAACGCTCCTTGTCGGCCGCTTTCTCACAGAGCAGCTGTACCACCTCGCTATGGCCTTCGCGGCATGCCGCCATCAGCGGCGTATGCCCTCCACTCCTGGTAACAAGATTGACGCCCCACGAGCTTCAGGACGTCAACATGGGGATGTCATATGATTTAAATTATGGTTAACTATGGTTTATGGTTCATATATCTTTTTTTAATGGAAAGTTCATGATATTAGTAGTGTATATTAGTGGGATTTCACGTGATTTAACCAGCCAAAATCGGGATTGAAGATGTTTTTGCCAGCCAAAATAGAAACTGAACATTAAATAATCAGCCGAAAGGGGTGTTTAACGTGATTTTACCACCCAAAAGGGGGATTTCACATGAGAATTTGGATTTTAGCCAACATGAGAATTTAACATGTTTTTACCAGCCCATGTGTGCCACCACCGGCAAGAATTTGGATTTTCGCGGCGAAAGAATGATGGTTTTAAGAGGCGATTTCAGCACTCGAAATTGGATCACGGAACCCCCATGGCATGGCCACTTCCAATGTCTGTATGTGTGCCAGAATCATGGAGGTCAAGAACATGATTTGAAATTAAGGCACGTATTTTGCTCTACAACTACCACTAAACTAGGGATTTAGGCTCCAGCAGCGTGCGTTTGAAAATCCTTTTAGTCTCAACGGTGCCCTCTGGCAATCTAACCTGGGAGTACACATCTCGTTTGTTTCTATCTGTTTCATTGGAAAATGACAAATTGGCTAGCTGTGAAAATCATCAAAGTCATGAAAATTCGGAACTTGTCATCACATGGCGTCGCTTAAAATTGGACACCTTCTACAGTACCATCATGTTTCAAATCACAGTATATAAGTTTTTTCGGTGCATCAAAACACAGTCACAGCATATGGGGTATTCTATTGTTAATCCTTGTAATGCGAACATCAAACCTCTATTGATGGATTGATGCTCATCCCCTTTCATCGGAATATATAGCAACCACCAAAAAAAGATAGAACAGTGATACAATGGCAATGGAAATGGCACAACAACCAATTGAATCCAAGAATGTTTGCTATGACTATGATTCATTGAGGCTGGGGTTGCTGCAAATCATGTCGCATGACCGCCTTGGTCTCTCCAAGTTGGCGCTGAGCTCACATAAGACCTGCGAGGGGTGTGGCTCAAGCCGAATTCATTGGAACACTTGGTGCTTTGACCATCAAAAATATCAACAATTGGGCAATTTTTCGAGAATGGAGAATTTGTTAGTCAATGGTTGAACCGGTTTCTGGGAACATGTTTTTTTTTTACACGGTTTTTCAACCATGGTTCACCATGAAATACCGGGGGATCCTGCAGATTTTCCCATCTTTCCTGAGTCCTCCCGCTCGTGCAGCGTCCACGTTCCTCGCATACCGTGGTAATGGACTGATTAGAACGGGATGGTTCAACACTGCGAGCTTCCAGCCATTTGAACTGCTACAAGTACCATTTTTGATGGGAAAATCACCATTTTTGATGGGAAAACTCACTATTTCAATGGCCATTTTCAATAGCTATGTTAGTTTACCAGAGGGTACATGGGTTCATGGATGATTTTGATGGTTTATGATTTATTGACTAACCGTTAGAGGGATGGAAATAAGACACACAACTGACAGCTTTTGAAACCAACTATCAGCGCTTTGCAATGATTGCCCTCAGCTGGAAAAGTCGGAGCACTCAGCCTGTTTGAAAATATTCATCATAGCTATCAAGACATATCAAGACCATAAGACCTCTATTTGACAGGAACCTTTGGGATGATTCAAGGAAGAACGGGAACAAGTTTTTCAATGTTTCTCCATCAAACTGAGTGTTTCAACCATAAACAAAACTTCCATCAACTTCCCTTAAACCAATCTAATGAACCTAAGGAACACAACACATTTGACATATCATAACATATCCGAAGATATCCGAAGTACATCCGAAGTATCTCATACAGTTTGGATGATAAGGGAACTCTTTATCTTCCCATGGCTCGACACTTTTCACGCCCGATGCCCAGTGTCCCCCGTTGGCACGCCACGAAGAGTGGAGAACGTCCGTGGGGCGTGGGCTGCTCCACATGCGCTTGGGCGCGGAACAGAAGCCGCAGCACCTGGGGACGTTAACCAAACAACAACTAGGGAACATTTATGGATATAGAACGGGTCCAAAATATGTTTTGTGGTATTCATTGGTTCATTCATTCACTTCATTTGTCTATTCCATGCTTTTTTGATTGATTTACTGTTTATGTGTTTATTAAATGGTTTGTCTTTTGATTATGCAGCCCTGTGTCATACATGTATCATATTGTATCATGTAACATATCAATAGAATATAATAGAATAGATGTGTGCGCATGTATGCGCATGATGTACGTGAAGTGGGCAATTATGTTCCCTACCTTTACATTAAAAGATTTAAGCAACCAAAATATGGCTAAATAAAGGATACTAATTGCTGAGCTTTTGCTGCGCTGCAGCCCCTGTTTGTAATTCTTGTTGGTTGTCGTCGTACTATTTGGATATCGCGCAAATGCTCGGCCCACCCATCCATTCTCAAATACTTCGTCTCATGGTAAAGCAATTGACCCCTAATTCCAGTGGTTAATCATCATTTTCCCACGCATCCAGATGGTTTACAATTCATATCTTGATAAAATGGAGGTGTTTATAGAATTTTAGTTATTACATGTTATGACATGTCATTACCATACTGTAAGTCATAACTAAACTATATAAACTATATATTTACTGTATGTTTCTAAACTGTACAGCAGCCATTTATGGTGATGGTCCCACCTCGGCATGACCCGCATGGGAGGCCAGGATCAAAGGAGACCAACCGTGGGCATCCACCTGGGATTTCATGGGATGGCTGAGTTTTCATGGGGAGATTTTAGATGATTTTTAGGGATATCTTGGGGATATTTTAGGGATATCTTAGGGATATATATGATGATATATGACCCAAGAATTTGATGTGTTTAACATTGTTTAACATTGTTTAACGGTGTTGAATTGATATTTTTTTTCAGGGTACGAAAGCGGAGGATGTAATGGAGATATACAGTAGCCATCAGTAGCCAACAATAGTGGGGAATCATGATTATTGGGGAATCAAACATGGCTACCTACGAGTAGATGGGAAATCCCTGCACTCAATGGAAGTTTGAATGGGAAAAACTTCGATGGGAAATTGTCCATTCATATTTGATTACCGGAGAGCATCCCATCTGCAACGGAATGGGAGCATCCCGAAGGCCGCAGGAGGGCGAGCGGGCCCAGCCAAAAGGAGCCACTTTGCAGGTTCGAGCGGGTTCAAGAAACCAAAGCAGGGGCAAATGCCTAACCATTGGATTTGGGGGTCGCATGGGGTCGCATTTTTCCCTTGTGATCCTTGGGGTTGTCGAGGAATGAGGACACAACAGGTGGTTGATCCAAACATCAAGAAGTCAGTGAAATCAGCTCATGGGGATCTCATCAGGATGTCTCAGGGATGTAATCAACAAACAGTCGCTTGGTGGGCCGGTCATTAAGGTCTTGGAACATGAAACTGCTCGCCAGGGCGTGTTTGGAATCCTCAGAAACCACCAGCCAGGTCGGTTGGTCGAATCCTCCCCTCTTCCATGGGTCTTGTTGGATTTGCTGCTTAAACTTCAAAGGTAGCAAACTATTTTTTTGGAAGCTAAAGTCACCCATTCCTGAACATGTTGAGTTCTCCATCTCGCCCAATGATATAATTATTAATTCAAATCTAATGGTAGTTTCAACCAATCCCCAAAACATTAGTCATCTTGACCATCCCAAGTATGGTTGAAGAAAACAATATCTTGTCCACCAACCAGAGAATTCCCCATGATTTTCCAGCTAGAAAACCTCCATTCATACAAATTGACCGGTGATTTTCCATCATTTTTCCCACCTTTTCAAACCTTCAAAAATGACCAGAGGACCATAACCCCTCCATCCCCAGCAATGCCAGCCGCCTGGTTGGGATCCGCTGGCGCGCTCAACGTCTTCTCCAGCGCCCGCAGATCCCCGTGCCGCGCGGCGTCCTGCAAGGTCTTCGCCATCTCTGGGTGGAAGGAATCCACCACCAGCGTGAGACCTGGGCAACGCTGGCAACGGTGGGGACATCACTTAACAAATGGGAGAAGGGTAGGGGAAAATACGGGGAAATCATCGAAGTCAATGGGGTTTTACTAGGAATATATCAGCAACACTAAAGGAATGTTTATAGTTGGGAAAATCATCGGACTCAATGGGGGACTTTCCATTGCTATGTTTCATCACCGGAGGGTATGGGGGTTAATGTCTGCCCAGGGGTAATCTAAAATATCAATTTCCAATTGATGTGTTATTTTTTGGGCAGAAAAAGGCTTCGCTACCCCTTTCGGTCCTTGTGAAGACAATGACCGAGGAAGGAGTAAGGGGGGCAAGGAGGACAGTACATATTCATACATATTCCATTTGGTTCATTGGCGGTGTCATTTTAACATCTATTCAATCAATCTTAGCAATCATGTTGTTCACATTTTCTTACAGCGCTTAGGGCCTTCTGAGGGCTTCTGAGGTCTGAGCTGATGGGCTGCCCCAGGCTGGACAAGGGATCCTGGGCGAAGTTGCTTCGGTTCGACACGGCTTCAACGGCTTCAATATTATTGTGGTGAATGCACAATGCATGAAACCACCAGAACATTTTGAGTGCTTTCCTGGGATTAAGTCTGACTCTCAGCAATGGTATTGGTCGATATTGGTCGTGGGTTGTGCCGGCGTCAAAGTATATAGGCCGAAGGCCGAAGGACTTCTGTGAAGCACGTTCACGCAAAAACGAAACAACCAATCAGAATACTCTCAGCAAAATGCGTCATTTCTTTTGGTATTGCCAGGTTTGTCTACTGAAGTGTCTTCATCGGATCCTGCATTCAATGTACTTTTGAAGGTTGATGGCATAGCTGAGGCAAAACTAATACCTTTTTCATCTGAGACCCTCAGACGACCTAATCACCTGAGTGTGTCTGAAAATCTCATAGTTGATCATCAGCTTTCATCTTTCCATATCTTTCCATTAATTCTTGCTGCCATTTTCGGAGCATCCCATATATCCCATGACAAACCCAAAGAGAGCGCCCACCAGCCGACAAACCCGGGAATCACAGAATCTCTCGGACCAGCGTCGCTGTTCTTGAGGAAGGTGTGGCGCAACATGAGCTTCTGACAAAAGAAGGGCACTGCGCAAGTCTCTTGCAGCAGCATCTTCCTGAAGCGTTGTGAGGATGTGTGAGGCATGCATTCTTCTGCATTCCTATGGTAAAGAACGCATTGTTAGGTGGAAAATTGGAGACAAACATGTTGGAAGCCTATAGTGCCTAGATTGAACAAAGGACATTTTCAGTGGATTGAGGTTGGATTCAATGGAGGCTCAATTCCAATGGTGCAGCCATGACCCACGACCGCAATGTTGTAGGCATTCACATCGCAGTATCCCAAAGCTCTGGGCATTATATATTCTGTTTGCTTATACCCTCCAGTATATAATAACAAAGTGTTTTTTAAACATAGATTTGGACACCCCACTATGTTGGTAGATTTTCTTTCGGAAACCCAGTGGTTTTCAAATATCCATGGTAGCCAAGGCAAGTGAGCCATCCCCGAGCCAAGGGGCAGGTCGCTAATCTTGGCATCCAAAGGCAGGTGAAACTCCATGGGTTCGCCATTGAGGCGCAGCACCCTGACCTTGGCATCTTCCAGTGATGGTCCCAGTTTTTTGGCGATTTATTTTTCCATCAGTTACACAATGTGGATGGGGGGCTATGAATACCCATGAGTACCCCAAATGAACAATGCTTAAAACTAAGGTCCCTAAAAAGTCTGCAAGTTAGATGAACAAAATCGGGACGAAATTCCTTTCGCATGGGAATCAAATGGCCTTTATAAATGGCCATTGAAAACTCACCGTAAAATGGGTCTGAGTTTAAAGCCTACTATTTTGGATGGGTCATGACGGTCATGGTCAAGCCAACGGACTGGGCATAGCCCAGTGATGCCCAATGGAAACGTTCACACCCCCGTCCACCATTTGGTAAGGCTCTGGCCGTCAGAGTCTCATCGCCAAACGACATGCCAATGCCTTTAAAAAAAATAAGGCGAGTTGAGTTTGCTTCAGCCTCCTGTAGGGATCTGTAGGGATCTGTGTTCCCCCCTTGGGAAGAGCTTGGGCTTGGTGTTGGCTCACGCTGCGATGTGCAGAGGGGGTCGGTCCTGTCTTGGAACTCAGCGAAGCTACCAAAGGGCCTGAAGAATCGAATCCCCTGCAGTCCTGATTATATGGGATGCGTACTTTCCAAAACACAATGAGGCCAGTCTTTTTCTGTCTTTGAACAAACTGAGCCATTTCTGCGCTTTGTGCTGATATTATACGCCGAGGAATGGAAGACTTTGTAGCCCAAAAACATCCTCAAAAAAAGCATTCTAGGTGGGTTTGTCTGAAAATAGTACACCTCCAAATTGATACTTAATCAGTATTTTTTGTCATTTTTCCAACATTTTCCCTATCAAATGGTCAGAACTACAGATCATACCCCATTTTCAGCAAAAACACACACACATATATATATATATATATACACATCATGATCCACCATCAAAGCAAGCTTGAGCCGCAACACAGATTCAACACATTACGCAGGTGGCCAACTTTCATGGCATGACACGGTGACCCTACAGTTCATGGCCATTTGAATAGGATAAATGGCGATGAACTAATACTAACAGTGGGATTTTGAGGTGCTCTACTTTCAAATAACCCATATCACTCGAACAGAGTCATATTCAAAGAATGCTCGAGTTCTGACCGTTGGACCCATCTGTAAGTTGGCGGTTTCCAAGCTGCGCCTCGCATTTTTACATGAGGTACACCTTGGTAGACCTTACACCCCCAAATTTGCATTTCAATATATTTATATAACAAATGCGTGATGATTAATGCGTCTTAGCATGGAACATGATGGGAACATGATGGGAACATGATGATTAATGAATGGATTTAGAGACTCCCCATTTTCAGACAAACCAATTTGCGAATCACGAGCCTTCTGGACGTGCCATTTGGACAATCTTAGACTTACCAAAGGGCAAGCTTGTTATCCAGCTAGGTCCTCCCATTCTCCTCTTGGATGTGCACCCCCCTTGTACCAGTGGCAACTAGATCAGAACTACTGATAAAACGGTGGATGTCCTTACTTGCCGCATTTCATGTACATGTGCAATATGAAAAATACAACAGGATTATTCAAGTCTTCTAGCCATGGTTGACAACACAGCCAAACTTAGATATCCTGCCCCCCAAAAAAACACATTATGTTTTAGCTGGTTGGGCTTCGGTAAATACATCCCAATTTTTTGGTAAAATGACACAGCACCAAGCTATCCATCCAGTTGGCTCCTCTTTTTCAGCTGCTGAATCGACGGCGGGGCTTCCCGCAAAAAGGCCCGGGGCGTGCTGCGGGAAAGTCATAGCTGGTCTAGGCCCCTCCCGAATGAAAGCCCGATGGAATGTATTTTTGGATCTGTTCTTTTTCTTGCGCCCTCTATCTATACTGTAATCATTATTTCGGTACAGTCCTGTACAGTAGCGGGATGGGATTAGAATGTTTCACCATCTTTGTTTGGTGTTTCAGAATTTTCAGAACTGTCCATGGTTTTCGGGCACGTTCCTTTTCCTGAAAGCAATTCCGGCAGTTAGAGTTCAATGTCCCAACCTCTGGATGTTTACAAGTTTCTTCTGGTAGGTAGCCATACCAAACAATACCAAGCGTTTGTTTCTGGACTTCTGTGAAACTGGAAATCCATGAAAATCGGGGTTTGTATGTGATTTACCTAGTGGCACATGTTCTTTCCCCATCTTTCCCCTTGCCAGGCTGAATTGTGAGAGTTCTTCTTTTGTAGTTGCGCTTGTTCAGTGAATTTCCAACACGCTCCATGCTCCATACCACTTCCATACCAGTTCAGGTGTGGATGGGCCTCTGTTGGGCTTCAAAGCTTTGTCACCTTTTTACATATGGGTTCAATGTGTTTCAATAATAAATCTAATATATTCTGTAATCACATAAATAATGAATCATCTTTGGTTCACTAGGGCCTTTTGACACCGCTCATGACTGCCAACGCGGCTGGTCTGGTTGGTGGTAACATCTTTCAACCCGAAGTGCCACACACATATCAATGACGTTGGACTCACAGAGTATGGAAAGTTGCAAATGAAACCAACAACCAGGCTGGAACTGCATAAGGTGGATAACATAGAAAGCTCTGCTTCTGCACCGAATTCCTTACATCCGAACTTTGTCTCAAGCGATTGTCTTCCTGAAGCATGGTGGATCTTTCCTGCTGCACTACTAGTCGAAGAGAGGGTAGGCGTTCGAAAAGGGGCAAAATCAGTGGGTTAGTTACCGATAGTTACCGGTAAAATGCGGAGGGAACGATGGATTGTTCATGATTGTTCAGTAAAAACATGAGGGTTTCCCGTCCTGTAACATTTATAGTCCCCCAAACATGTGTGACACTTGGAGAAGTCCAAGACCCGCCAAACATGGCCTGAAAAACAGGGACGAACACGAGCCAACAAGCCGATGGAAACTCATGGGATATCATCAACCATGACAAATCTTTAAAACAATGAGAGTGATAATCTGATGTGTCCAAACTGGAACCCGAATGCAGGTATATAACGAGCCAAAATCAACCAATTTGATCATATCACTGTCGCATCTCTGTTGGCTGGATGAATGTGTTTCCCACTGGCCTTCTAGATGAGCATTCGTGGACCTGGTGACGCAGCTGCAGCTGTTGTGCCCTGTGCCACGCCCTCTAAAGGTATCATGGCTATCTAATTTATTAATTATAAACAGGCTCTATCCCAAACACCAAGCAACCAACTGGCCATTTTGATATCCCACATAACACTATTTTGTGTGTTTTTGCTATAGGTGTGACGTATTATCCCATTGAAGGTAAACAAAATCAGCATCAATACAGTAGCATGCTGGAACGGCCTAATTGGCCTAACTTTCGTATTTGATAGGTAGTTCATCTGTGAATAATGGGATTCCCTGGTTCAATTACATTTGAAGAGCTTTATTGAACTGGTGGAAAAAACGCCAAATGAACATCAAACCAACAATCCCACAGGAAACAAACCTTGCAAAAAAAATTAAGGAGTTCATGCCGTTGGGACAAAGTTGATCCAGAAAATATCAAGGAAATTTTCGGCCATTGTGAAAGTCCACCTCAATATTGGCAGCTCATGATTTAAGCATCCAAATGTTGTTGATTCTTTGAGCCGCTAGCGGTCAGTTCAGCTAAGGAGTGACGGTTTCCCAATTTTCATGGTGAAACCCGCACTGCCGCGGAACCTTCTCGGGCAGACGTGCTCGGCCTTGGCAGTGCCACACTTTTTGGGTTGCTCTTGATGCAGAAAAACATGCTGATACACACACAAACATAAATACATCTACATATATACTATACGTATATATCTGTATTATACCATAATTTATTACATTATATTATACTAATTATATAATATTATATCATATCAAATTATATCATATCATATAAAACTGTCATACTATGCTATGCAATGCAATAGATTCTACATACATCGTACACACACACATATCTATATATATATAATTAATTGCAATTTAATCATAAAATGATTTATACATCTCCTCGAAAAAGATGCAACCTCCTTCCCAATATGCACAGAAAGCGGGGTGTTTTGTGGCCCTATTTTGCTGGTGATTTTCGCTTATGGGTCAAAATTCTGATGCTGGGGACGCGGCTGCAGTCGTGCGCTGGCTACGGCCAAACGCATGGCCTCCAATCTGGTTGCCTCCTAGGAAAATGACCAAGATGTTCAATCATTCATCTAATGATGGCCACATTTAGTTTGGACATGCTTGGAACCTGAGGTTAACGACAACCCCGGATAACCCCGTGGGCTGTTCAATTGCGGAGGTGCCATTTTGGTAGCAAATGACAACATTATTTGGGGGTGATCCTTAATCAATCAACCAGGTAAATCTGAAGCGTTTTTTTTCCTCATACCCCAATGATGTCCTATCAAATCCCAGCATGTTAGTTCAATCCCTATACTTTTGTTGCTTGAACCCATGGATTTTTTTGTAGATCGAATAGATCTAGAGCCCCAAAAAAGGGGCAGCCCGTCCTGATCTCTGGCGTTCATCTGGCTAGCTTCCTGCACCGTAGCCCCCGCGGCCGGCGCGGCGGCCGATGTCGCCGGTACAGCCAAGCCTAGTGGTGAATCGTGGCCACAGGGGAAATGGGGATTTCCTAAAAATGGGGGATCCTCAAAATCATGCGCGGTCCAAAACCATGGGTTTCAATACTAAAATGGTCCAATTTGGGATGATCTAGGGCTGAAACCTTCAAATGAGTGATTTGACCTCCTTATTTGCTCAATTTACCACCCCTTGTAACTGGGGTCGTTGGGAGCAACCCTGTTTTAGGAGGCATAACAAAAAATTGGGATGTTGGAGAATTTTGCGTTTTTTGGTTGCGTTATTTTGGGGGATTTTGGAGGGATGTTAGGGACTTGGTGGTGTTTTAGGCAAAACGTTCCGTGGTTCTACTCATTGCAACTCCTGATGCTCCGAAGGGGCTCTGAATCATGTGGCAAGCCTATAATGATCCATTGGGAAACCACCACAGCCAGTTCCTTTGGCTTCCCCACCACGGACTGACAGCAAGAAACCTGGAGGTACAACCCTGAAATGATTGCCTGGAGGGGTCATCATCCTAGGCCCCCTACAAAGAGAATGATCATAAGTTCACAATGGTTCAAAGAAACTTGACATAGCCATGATATAGCCATTGCTACAAATAGATATTTCATGATATTTCATGTTTGAAACCACCTCAGCCAAACTATATACGGTGAGCGTTTGTGTTTTTCGCAGCTCAAACATGAATTCACGAGACTTCAGCGTTTCTCAAGACATTGATATTGCAGTAAACATTGGGTATCCGTTCCACTTCCATGGCTGTTCCTTGCTTTACCATTTTTAATAGGTAAATAAAAAAAAACTATGGGAACTAACATAACTATGGAAAATCACCATTTTTAATGGGTAAATAGACTATAAATGGCAATTTTCAATAGCTACGTTAAATTACCAGAGAGTACTGGCTGAAATCTCCAGATTTTCTGGTGCCAACATCCCCAATGGTGGAGCCTGACTCTGGTGTGTAGTTTCGGGGCGGAACTCGGGCCGAACCTGGCGCTTAAAAAAAGCCTGCAAGTAGGCAACTTTCATGGGGAAACTCTGGTGAAAGCACTACAATAATTCGTGAAATGACCATATGCAAATTTGAAGAATAATGATTAAATGATACCAGTAGTACCGCACAAGGCGGTGGCGGAAGTTTCAGAATAGGAAACCTATAGGAGACGTTGGTTGTTGTGAATCACGGATGGCAGAGCGAATCCACTGATTGACCGAAAAGTGGTT
>Ga0126342_10015952_pt1 | contig 13123 bp, 8 predicted proteins | sample Cyp1metagenome_FD_92528 | JGI IMG/M metagenome (GOLD analysis project Ga0126342, IMG submission 92528) | Coral microbial communities from Lord Howe Island, Old Settlement Bay, Australia - Cyphastrea 1 metagenome | ecosystem: Host-associated > Invertebrates > Cnidaria > Coral ... | reverse complement strand
CATGAAAAAATCCCATGATAATCCCATGATGATCCATAGATCAACCATCATTAACATCATTAAGCAACATTCACCATCATTCACCACCATTAACCATCATTAACCACTGGTTGCAACCCTCCTATCACCATTTTTGCTGACCATTGGTTCCCTCCGGCTGGGACTCAGGGCAAAGGTGGTGGCGGCGGCATGCCAATGGCAGCCTGTGACGACATGGCGTATTTATGGAGGAGCAACTGATCACCATAGATAACCTACAAAAGAACTCATCGCATTTATCGTATTTATATGTATTTATTATGATTAATTCGTATGTCATATATGAGTCATATATCTTCCCATTGATTGAATCAAACTATCAAATTACCAAGAACAACCGCCTCGATCTAGTTGTCCACTTTAGATTAAGGTAGATATGTTCGATGACTTGAACGTGGATCCCAAAATTACTTCTTAATTTCAACATCAATTGTACCCGAATTCAAAGCAAGTCTTTGTTTAATGACATCAACATGTTTGCTGGACAGAAACTCATATTTTTTGTTGGTGGCAACCATTTTGTCGCTTCAAAGTTCTTGTTGAAATCCCAATTTGTTGTAGCTTTAAAACATGTAAAAAAGTGTTTGAAACAAACAAAGAATGACATCATGACATCCCAGACAGGACTACACTACTCTATACATTGACATATATATATATATTAATTATAATTAATTAATAAATCCATATATATATATAGTTAAGTATATATATATATAGTTCTATATATATAATTACACATATACACATATCCATGGCTATCCCTCAAAACCATTGAAGAAAGCCATGTTTTTCCACCGAAAACCTCCACATTTCATCGGTGTTATCGGTTCCACCTGTGGTGGATAGCGCGTCTGCAACGGCGGCAAGGGAGCAGGGACTCCCGGATGCAGCGCCCCCTGGCGCGGCGCCAAAACGTTGGGCCAGCTGACCTCCTATAAAGGGGTGCAGTCATAACCCCCATGAGACAATGATGTTTTATGGATGATTAATGATAATTATGGATAACTAATGATAATTATACAATGATGTTGGCCTAGTTTTATGATGTTTTATGGATAATTAATGATAATTATGGTCATAACCCCCATAAGTTGGGATATAACCGCTATAAGTACGGTGAAATTTCTTTCCACTTAGTTCACTGGAACTGCACTCCCGAGTAGGAGAGGGACGAAAATCATTTTAAGAAGACCTGGGCCACTAATGGGAATAGAATTGGGAAACTCGTTACTCATATCAGGACATCCTTCCCAAGAGCAATGGTAAACTATCAACAAGAATGATATTCAGGATTGGAATATGTTGGACAATTTATATTACTAGGAAAATAATGTGAATGCCATGAGAATTTCGAGGAGGTGAGTTGAACCTCACCAATCTCTGACCAATTTCGGCGCCTTCGGAGGGGGTGCGCTGGTACCTCCACCTAGGCAGCTGGGGTAGTCAGTAGACCAAATTCTGTTGGGGACCGTAGGACCGTAGGGTAAACTAACACAGATGATGTGGAGGAATGATTGGGTTTCCGGTTTGGAAAATGATCTAGACATGGCGGGTGTTCCACATTTATGTTAGTTTACCAGAGGGTATTGTTTTTCCATAGCTGGCCGAAAGGCCCTGTCTGAGCTGGGAGTCAGCTGCTTCATTTCATTTCACCATGCTGCAGAGTCAACTGCTTCGTCTCATGCCAAAGTACTGGTCATGTTCCCGTCCAAGTCGTCGATGTCGCTCACTTTGGATGCATCGTCCTTGGACTCTACACCTGCTGCGATCTTTGAGGAACTGAATACTTCCTTGACAGAAACCAGACCTTCCTTGGCAGTGCTCACCCTGTCGGAAAGTTGTTTCTCGTTGCAAAAAGAGATCCGTATATTTCTGCCATTGCTTCGCAGATGTCAGAAAGCCTCTCCAGGCGGGAGATTCATTCGCCTCTCGCTGGGCCTCTTGCAGCACTTTCTACGCCTTGCCATGGGCGGTGCAGAGTGTAGCTGCTTCGTCTGTTGTCCCGACTTGATCTGGACATCTTGAACCAACACCGGAATATCCTCCGGGAGGTCTTCGTTGTGTATTTCGAAAGCAGCAAGCTTTTAGTGCGGATATCTGTTTGTCTCTCTGTGGATCTTCCTTGGAATCCTGGGTCGGCAATGAAGAAAACATAAATAAACTGCAAAGTCATACAATACAATAATGAAAGTACATATAAAATCATATAAAGTATCGCTTTATCCATATCAACAAAGAAGGTCATGATATAGTCATTCTGAAATAATGGCCATTTTGGAATACCAACATCCCAACCATCATTGACGGCAGGAGTCACTAGTACAAGTATTGACCATTATTTAACATATTGAAATCAGTTGAGTGTTTATTTAAGTGAATTTGCATGAATTTGCATGATCAAGTTGTGTAATGCTCTTTGACCTTTCTAATAGTATTGATTGAATCCGACTTGCTCTAAATATCTTTAATGATTTACACAATCCGGTTGATTTCACAGGTTTAACTTATTTGACCCAATTGTATGGAGATGGGTCAAAACCTATCAAAGTATACCACATAAAAAGGGGGATGAACATCCACTTAGCAGCTATAAAATGGGGTTTTCACAGAAGGCAAGCCGCTTACCAGCGACTATGACCCCTGTCGCCATGTCCAGTGTCCGTTGAGTTCGGCACCTCTGAAAGCCGGGGTAAACAACTTGTGGCTGACTTACGACCAGCTGTTTGTCTGAACATAGGGTACCCGGCCTGGTAAACGTTTGCAAAAAACTATGGAAATCACAATGTTTAATGGGAAATGTCACTATAAATCACCATTTTCAATAGCTATGTTAAATTACCAGAGGGTACCTCCACTTCAAATGGATTCTCATCATGTTCCTCATTGAAAATCCATTTAAGGATGGTATTAAGGATGGTATATCCTATAGATTCCTATATGAAGACAAACCTATTTGACTTCCAACAAATACTTCCCAAGGCCATTTTGGGATAGCCCGTACTAACCATCAGCTTTGGTGATGTCCGCTGAGGTCTTGACATAAACTATCCAGACATGAGATTTGCTGGGGGATTGAGGTATACATATACAGGATTATTAAGATACACATGGGAATATATAAAATGATTCACAACAGTTCAACATATACTAGTGATGGAAATGTCTTAAAGTTACACTAATGTTAGTACATATTTTAGTTATTATACTAGTGATATCTAGTGATGGAAATGCTGTGACTAACTGACTAAGAAACTGTTGCTTTAACCACAAATTGATGTATCAAATGCACCAGCCACACCTGGGCCTTCGCACGGCCGGGTGTGGTGTCAGTGCGACTGCGCCGTTCTTCCTTTCGCTTTGCTACCTGCCAAATCATGGGGTTGTCGTAGGAAAAATACCTGCCAATGATTTTGATCCATTTTGTCGGCTTATTCCCCGCATGTTCTTGTGGATTTTATGGGGCAAATACATGGTATTTAATTGGTATCACAAAGAGTTTTGAATGACTTCTTTATGGGTTTTGTATTATGGTTTTACGGTAGTATATCCGAAAAACGGAACATGTGCCAAGTTTTCATGGTTGCTTTTCATGGTGGGAAGCCCCAGGTCATGGATTCATGGCCCCGCACCCAGCTGGGCGCCATGATAGGAATCAACCCATTCGGGTGGACGCAGTGGACGACAATGGTTGTTGGGTATTGTATGGTATTGTTGGCTTTGCCTTACTAGCAAATCTATCAAGTATATAATATGTTATATAATTACTTGGGATGTAGATAGAGACTGGCAGGACTGTCGTTGCAAATATTGAACATGTACCTCTGTTTTTGTTAGTGAAGCCTCAACTTTTTGTACGTAATACCCAGATCTATTGATTATTGTTCCTCATCTTGTCAGAATAACTTCGAATTCCCTGGAGGTTTGTTGATCCCCTACTAAGAGTCTGCCTTTTGTAGGATATGTTAACTACTACAGTAAATTACAAAAAGTAAAACTAATACTGGGCTGCCATTTACCCGGCCATGTTTTACTAGGATATGTTTACTTGTTTGAGCCTTGAACCCTCTGACTATTCAAAATTCATATCAGTAACGGCAACCCAATCCATCCGGCTAGATTGAGTCATGGCTCCTCTTAGATACCACAAAAAACTGGATAGCATAAACCCCCAATCTACGGCTAAACATCACTAACAAACTCTTTTGAGTGCCCAGTATTGAGGATCATCTTTCAAAGAGGACTGCAACATCCTCAATATTTATGGGGACATCAAGGGATATACAACCAACAAAGGCAATGAATCTAGGTTAAGTAGAACTAGTAACGCGTCATTGCGACGTCGACCTGATTCTGGGTAGGAACATCCCAAATCCAAGCTTTTGTTCCGTTTGACCACGATTTACCAAGATATGGATGGTTACTAATAATATATTATAATATATTGTATATAAATTATATATATATATACTATAATGCTATACTATGCTATACTATAAAACATACTATACATATACCAAGACATGGATGAAATTCACTAATCTGACACAGTCAGACTTGATTACAATGGTTGGATGCCAAGGGGCATCCACTCTGTACATTTCAGGAAAAAAAATGTCGGCGGCGGCTTCCCCCGATCCCAACCAGTGACATCTAACGTGAGGTCATGGAGGTGAAATCATAATATCCCCTATAATAAAGGGATATAATTAACAGGTTCTCAAGCACTATACCCTCTGGTAATTTAACATAACTATGGAAAGATCCACCATTTTCAATGGGAAAATCCACTATTTCTATGGCCATTTTCAATAGCAAACTGTTAAATTACCAGAGGGTATAGGTGAGATGCATTTCCCGGCCGGGCGAAGGGTGATGGACATCCCCGGCCTCTTGCTCCGCTTCAGAATCATCCACCACCATGTCTCCAGACTTGGTCCATTCTGCCTCGAACGAATCCCAGCGATTTCCATCGGAACCTAGCAACCCCTCAATAAAAAGGTATAGAAGAGTATAACCTATCACCATGTTAGTAGGATTTTACATGATTTTTATTGATTTTACGTTTTTGAATCCTTTTTTGGGAATGTTATATATTAATATATATATAATATATATTAATATATATATATATATATGTTAATATATATATACATATATATATATATATATATATATATATTATATTACATTATATGTGTTTGAAATTGAGGGGTTCACCCGTCCTTGTTGGATCTTGTTGGTGAAAAATCTTGGGTTTGAACACATTGGCCGACGAAGTGACTAGATCCCAAGTTGTCTTGGGATCTACTAGCAGTAGTGGTGCCCATGTTTCAGCATCGACCAGCGTCAGGGTTGAGAGGTACGCAATTCTCCAGGTGATGAAGAGCCCAGACTTCGTGACTTCGTGGTCAAATCCACCTGAGTTCAATATCTCTTAACATGTGTTCTTCTGGTATGATCCCCCGAATTTTGAAGGTAAATTCCATTTGGGTGTGTCTGAAAATAGTGTACCCCTAAACCCAATGGTTTTGCTGATCATTATCCCTATTAAATGGCTATTTCATTGGGAATATATCCTATTTTCAGACAAACCCATTTGTAAAATCACCATTCTACCCTTCATTTCTGCTCAGTCGTTCTGATTGATCCTCATTCCTGGTGAAACATGGATGCTTTCAGACCTAGAAATGCCCAGCCATCTGGTGGCCCCATCTGTCCCATTGACCCAAAAAATGCTGCTAGACTCGTGCCCAAATCATCACCCATTTCCAAATTATCATGTTTGCAGTTTTTTTCATTTATTTATATATATACCCTCTGGTAATTTAACATAGCTATTGAAAATGACAATTTATAGTGGATTTTCCCATTAAAAATGGTGATTTTCCATAGTTATGTTAAATTACCAGAGGGTATATATATATGTAGAAACTCCTAGTACCAAAGATTGGCCAGTATAAAACGGCCAAGAACACTGAAAAACCAGTCGGTTTACCCTGGCGACACTACCAGTGAGTGATGGTGGTACAATAAATGCCCTCTATATAAAGCCACAATGTGTGGATTAAAGCTTTTTTTTGTGGGTGACACCTTCACTATCCCATTTGTCAAGTTTATTGTCAATCTCATCTTGTGTCATCTGGCAATTGTGGCCGTCCAAGACTTGGTACAATTGTACACTGTACCCTCCTTGGCATTCACCTTCTTCATTGTGAGAGGCCCAATTCATTGCCAATCTTACATACCTTGCAAAACTAATGCACGCTGGTTAGTAGATATTCCTATTTTTAGCAACGGATTAGAGGATTCAAACTACCCATCCAGTCGACCCAGAGCCAGATCCAAGTCCAGAAGCATCGTTTTCTGTGAAGGTGAGCACCAAGAATACGCTATACCCCAAATCAGTATGGTAAATACCAACTATATCCCCATATTTGTTTGGTCCCTCCCATCAATTCTTGGTGACTAGTGACTAATATCTCAAGAGGTTTCCCTAGTCTTGAACTTTATATTGATGTCTTCCACTATAGTTCAATTATATTGATGCTTCATCCACTGATTTTTTCCATGGTTTTCCATGTTTTTTCCACGATTTCAATCCTATGAATTTGCCGTAGGTAAGTTTTCCCATGTTTCCCATTGATTTCCATCGTTTCCCTAGTCGCGGCCTTGAGATGCCAAACGTGTCCTCGCGTATCCGGCAGCTGCACCAGCCCTGGCGAATGGACAATGTTCCATAGCTATGTAACCAATCACCAGAGGCTAAATCATAATTGATTTGTAGTATTGTAGTATAACTTAGATTACTATAGTTCTTGTTCCGAAGCTATAACATGGTTATAGTATGTATAAATATAGTTATATACAAAAGCAATCTACCCATTGTTGGCAGCCTCGTTGCTAGCCTCGCGTTGGCAAGACCGGCAACCCCGCCCCCCCGCACCTTGCGTGGTTGCCCTTAGTGCCTCTTCAGCATCCGCCTGTATGGAGACCGACGTATGTCGACGTACCGCGAGTAGTTGAAATGGATCAAATATGAATTTGGTAGTTGGTCCAGTTTTTAAACTACGGACTACAATAGTTACTACGTAGTATTCATAGTAATTGAATGTCATTGATCAATTTTCAATGTATTACAATGGATCAAATACTGTGAAAATTTTGATACATTGTAATATGTTAAGTTTTTCATAGCTTCTCTCCTTCTGTTATGGCAAAATATGTTGATATTATCTTACATTCACCAAGATTCCTTCTCGGATGTTTAAGGCTATTTGGAAAAATCATTACTTCAAGTGATCCCAATCCTGACACACTATTCTAACATAGTTTCTGACATGCCGTCTGGAAGTATGTAAGTCACGTATTATATATATATATATTCTGACATTTTATCTGACAATTTTTCTCGCATATACTCTGACATTCCTGCTGGCATCTATTGCGACATTCTATCTGGCATTCCAAAAACGACGTTCTATCTGGCATCTATTATGATATGTTATTTGGCATTTTACCTGACATTCCATCTGGCATTTTATCATATTCTATCTGACAAATGATCTAACAATCTATCTGGCATTCTACCAGAACTGGTCTCTGTAACCTGGTCCAATGGCAAATGATCAACTCAGCAAATCCAGTGAATTAAACACATACCCGGCCTGGTAATGACTAGCATAGCTATTGAAGCCATGGCCATAGAAATAGTTGATTTACCCATCAAAAATGGTGATGTCCCATAGTTATGTAAACGTTTACCAGAGGGTAATACCAATAAGAATTCCCATTAAATTGGTGCTTCATCCCCATTACCTCCCATTAAACATCACCGCCGTCATGCCCTGGCGGAAGCCATGATGGAAGCCATGGTGGAAGCGTCGCAGGTCCCGCCTTGCTCAAGAACTTCACGAAGCCGAAGCAACGTGGCTTCCTGGAGGACTTGTCCACCTGGCGCAAGCCCATAGCTCCGTTTTAATTTGCGCAGGGACATATGTATACTTTCGTATATATATAGCCATATCATGTATATATATAATATTATATAGTTATATATATTATAAAATGTTACTTATATTATTATATATAATAATGATATATATTATATATAGTTTTATAATCCTGATATATCCTGATATCATCCAATATTTAATACATCTAGTGTTTATCCTCCCTTCCTTCTAATATTGAACACCGACCAGAAACCTTGGCTTAGTAGGGGACAGAAACACATGTCTGGGACCATACAATGAAGGTGCTTAACATCATGGGAAATCGACCATTACAATTAGGGTGTTTGGTAGATATACCTATAGTTATATAATGGGCTCTGTAAAACAACTGTTCGAAATTCTCCTACGATTTTCCTCAGCTCTTCTTGGTTGTACAAGCTCGTATTAGCTAGATAATCCTTACATCATCTAGGGCTAAGTCACTACATCCGTTGTTATATGAAAATGTCTGTTGTATATCCTTATATCATCTATATGACATCAGAATACATTAGATACATTGTTAGATACATCTTTTCTTATAAAATGTGTATACATATATTCCGCGAATCACCACGGTGTTTTTCCCCAACCAGTTCTCCACTTCCGGTGGCACCACGAGGTGGACCCGCTTCACGCGGCAAAACTTGGAGAACTCCCGCTCGATGTCTCCCTATGCCACGGCTGGTCAAGGCTGAGTTGAGGCACCGGTGAAGCACCATATGCTGTTCATCGCACAGCACCGGTGAAGTGGAGATTGATGAATATCACTATACTATATATATATAATGGAATAATTGTATGGAAAGTCATAAAACATATCCTCTGGTTTTAACGTTTACATAACTATGGAAAGATCCACCATTTTTAATGGGAAAATCAACTATAAATGGCCATGTTCAATAGCTACGCTAAATTACCAGAGGGTATCCTGAAATTGGGATTTGACCAACAATAGCAGTGTTTCCTATAGAAGTTGTGATTTTTGGACCCCACAATGCAATAATGTAAAGACAAAAACCAGGGGGACATCGAGAGAGCGGGATGCTGTGGGAATATGCTCGAAGATTGGGATACCACTGAAACCAGGCACAATATGTTCTCAGCAACAAAATGCAGTGAAAGATAGTCAAAAGGCTCCACGTTAGCCAAATAAATTACAATCAATGAATTAATGTTTTAAAACTCAATCTGGGCTTGACTGAAATAGGGTATTCCATACCATGCTTCAGAGTCCAATCTTCCCCATTGTTTGACGGCATTCACTTGGGGTATGCCCCATTCATCGACAAACACAAATATTCTATGGTCATATATATATATTATATTATATATTATATATATTATAATATATATTAACTTATATATAATATATATATATTAAATTATATATATATATACATATATATATATATATATATCTGGACTGTACCTATTTTGTCTATTTCATATCCCATGAAATTATACCATATCCTGAAAAATCCCGTTGTACTGATGGCTCTCCCATATATTTTTGGTGGTATATTGACCTATTGAAATTGACCCACAGGCGGCCTCCGATGCTTCCCATGGAAAGTATGCCTGGGTTTCGGGGATTTCCCAGCGGCCCGCCATGTGAGATTGCTGACCAGAGATCAGTCACCAAATGAGGATCTTTAGGTAACATGAGTTAAGCATCAAAACAAGGATCGGTTACCCTCTGGTAATTTGTTACATAGCTATTGAAAATGGCCATGGAAATAGCGAGTTTTCCCATTCAAAATGGTGGATCTTTCCATAGCTATGTAACAAATTACCAGAGGGTAGTGACTGACACGTAGCCAATGCCATCCCTCTTGGGGGGTCATCATTGACTGAGCACCGAAGAACGGCCGGCCAACGAAGGATGGGATTTTCTCCACAAGTCCACAAGAAAAGCAGGGGACCGGAGGGCCGTTTTGGGGGGGATGCAACCTACAAATATCCATCAATATATCATCCATAAATATATGGATAACCAGATATTACTATTAATATTCCATGGCTCTTGAACATGGCCATTTATAGTTGATTTACCCATTAAAAATTGCGATTTTCCATAGTTATGTTAGTTTACCAGAGGGTATAGATAAACCCCTAAATAGATACTGGTTGGTGGTATACCTACCCCGAAAAATGATGGAGTTCGTCAGTTGGGATGATGACATTCCCAACTGAATGGAAAGTCATAAATGGTGTTTTCCCATCATATGTTCACTATCCCATGAAATTCCCACGTATCCTTTGGTGTTCCTGTCTTTGTTGCTTAATTTCCCATGTATGTATGATGATCCCATTTTTTCACATCCTGGTGTTTGTTGGTTACTTTCCCTATATTCCAGTCATCAAAGTTACCAAAGATCGTCCCATATGATATTTCTATATTCCTTTTTTGTATTTCCATTTATTCTGGTCACTGGAACATATATTACTCTATTCCAATAATGTTGGTAAAACAATAATATATACCATCTGGTTATTTGTTACATAGCCATGGAAAGATCCACCCATTTTTAATAGGTAAACCATCTATTTCTATGGGCCATCTATACCATGGAATGTTAGTCATAATCAGAGGGTAAACCATCCCCAATATTTCACCATTTTAATAGGTGCGGTGCTATGTTTACCATTCCCAAATGGGCCATCTATCGGTCCGGACGATCAGAAGAGTCTGCCCACCGCGTACGGGATAACCTAAAGGAGGCCATCACCCACAAAAAACATGGCAAAACCATGGGAAGACCCATGGAAAAATGGTGATTGCATGGGATTTCATGGGATAAACATCAGTAAAAAAAAATGATTGACCAGGAAAAAAATGATAAACATGGTGGAATAGTGGGATATGAGAGTGATAGTAGGGAGTTGGTGAAGGTTTGATTTTGGTGAAGCTTTGATATACTGTAATGTCTAATCATTGTAATTTAATTTGCTAAACCCAATGCCATAAACCATTCCAGTAACCACCCATTTGGGGGTCAAATTGTTACATCCTCCCAATTAAGGGTATGCAAGCATGATAAACTCAATGGGTGGTTTGTTGTTGGGCTTACCGCATGACCTGTTTTTTGGTGATAAAATCTGGATGTGCTTGTTTGAACTCAAACTTTGGTTGGCAAACCCCTCAGTCTAGGGGAAACTTGGGGATTTAATGATTAAACATGATTAAACCAGCTATAAATTGTCAGTTCATCAGAATTCGCAGATTTTTTTGGGGGCCTATCAATTGACAGCAACCAGCTATGTCCAAACAGGGCCTTTCAGAAGCCATTTTTCTGGGGATGGTCGATCAATCCGTGGGGAGAATTCTCGACCGGTTTTTTTCAGAACTTCCGCTTATGGGATGATGAATGACCATAAACCGACGATATCTATCTGTTTTTGACACCACAAAATATGAAGCTTTCCTACAATGGTGTTTTTTTTCAGAAACGCTGGATGGTCTATAAATGTTTATTTCATGGAACATCCATCTATAAATGGATGATTTCGGGGTACCACCATTTTAGGAAACCTCCATATAACATTATTGGGGACTCCTGCAAAATGTATCAAAATACAGTAATTTTGTATGACAAACCTTGCCAAAAGTTAAGTCGGCTGGCTACTTGGATGTGTTTTTGACTTGGCATGTGCCAGTAAAATAGATTGGGTATCTTAGTATCTTCAACTCTTGGAAGCTACAATTTTCCCAGAATCATAGTTAACGAACACCTGATTTAAATCCAAAATGGACAACATCTCTAATTTCCCGTGGTAACATTCGCATCCGCATTGAAACAAACCGGATCTCTTGTCTGAAAAACTTCACTTACGGTATATTCTCAGTGCCGCGTAGGTGAACGCACAGGCGCCATAGATGCAATGGAAATAATTGGAAACTGCTACAATGGTTGGAAGATTTGTTTCCAACGTTTCCACTCAAAATTGGTGAAGGTCTCAGGGTATCATGATTTTCTGGGGTAAAAACACCCGAGTTTTTGTCCCCCCCCTTTGTGTTCAACGGTGCAACGACGGTGCAACGGAGGGACCGACGTCTGCGGCCATCTCTTTGGGTGGGTAATGATGCACCTTGGGCAGGGGATGCAAGGAAGTCATAGTGGGTTCAACCACATTCAAAAGCTGGTTGGTGGTTTTAACCATCTTGAAAAATATGAAGTCAATGGGAAGGATTATCCCATATATTATGGAAAAAATGATTGAAACCACCAACCAGAAAGTCAAGTTTGATACCATTCTTTTACAACAGACAATGATGTGTTTCCATTGGCTGAACAATATGTACACAAGACATGTTGCATTCTTATCATTCTTGGGATGCGTCTTTGTTGGACTTGCAACACCACTTGGTGAATTGGGAAAAAACAAAATAGAGAGGTCATTAACCAGGTACGTCAGAATAGCAACTATAACAACGGAATGCAACGGAAATGTGTTCTTAATCCTGCGAGGATATGTCATTGAAAAAGTTGATCGCAGCAAAACTTGGCCAACTGGTTTGATTATAGGTAAACCAAGTCACTTTTTCCGCAACACAAAGAGTGACAAAATCAGTATAGATCTACATTTCGCGGGATATCACCGAAAAACATCACTGACCATTCAAGTGGAATTGCCCATGTGCACGTCCTAGTGCTAAGAGAGACATCCCTATTTTGTTACGCTTTGAGCATACCCTCCGGTGGAAAAATCAACTCCAAGGCTGGCTGGAAAATGCCCATTGAGTTCGAAGATTTCCCAGCTATAAACCGGATGTGTGGGTTCCAGGCATCGTGTGGTTACAACCCCAAAAGTAACTAGAGATATCCCAAGTCCCATATAATGCATAATCGGGATATATATATATATATTACATATATATATATATATACATATAACATATATATATAACATATATATAACATATATATTACATATATATTACATATATATTACATATATATTACAAATATAATACATATATATTACATATATATTACATATACATTACATATATATTACATATATATTACATATATATTACATATATATTACATATATATTACATATATATTACATATATATTACAT
>Ga0126342_10015951_pt1 | contig 13125 bp, 13 predicted proteins | sample Cyp1metagenome_FD_92528 | JGI IMG/M metagenome (GOLD analysis project Ga0126342, IMG submission 92528) | Coral microbial communities from Lord Howe Island, Old Settlement Bay, Australia - Cyphastrea 1 metagenome | ecosystem: Host-associated > Invertebrates > Cnidaria > Coral ... | reverse complement strand
GGTTGTAACCCTGCTTACAAACCATTTACTAGTACTAAGTGGAATGACCCTCCAAGTATGGATTCAAGAGCGTTTGACTCCTATAAACGGATGCGCCAAATGCAGGTTGATGGAAATTAGCACACGCAAGCAATGCAAAGATGGAAAAATCTTATGATGAGAAATGAGCACCTGAGCAAGATTCCATAGATGAACTCCAGGCCGAAGAACAGCGAGAACACGGCGGTCACCTTCGCAAGGAAAAAGTATGGAAACAAAAGAACAAAACTGCAAGGCCCAAAAAAAGAAAAAACAAACACCCGCCTGCATTGGCCTGCGCCACCGCAAACCAAAATGCCACCTCAACGCTGTTGGACCACGAAAGCCACGGAGAATCCTAAGAAAAACCAAGAAAGTTGGTGATGGTGCTGGTGATGGTGATAATGGTGATGATGATGATGATGTTGATGATGATGATGATGATGAAAATAATGATGATGATGATGATGATGATGATGCTGATGATGATGATGATGGTGTTGGTGATGATTATGATGGTGATGGTGATGATGGTGATGATGATGATGATGATGATGGTGAATGGTGAATGGTGATGGTGATGGTGATGATGGTGCTGCTGGTGGTGGTGGTGATGGTGATGGTGATGATGATGGTGATGACGATGACGATGATGATGATGATGATGATGATGGATGATGATGAATGATGATGACGATGATGACGATGATGATGATGATGATGATGATGGTGAATGGTGATGGTAATGGTAATGGTGATGGTGATGATGGTGATGATGATAATAATGATGATGATGCTGGTGATGGTGATGGTAATGGTAATGGCGATGATGGTGATGGTGATGGTGATGATGATGATGATGATGATGGTGGTGATGATGATGATGATGATGATGATGCTGGTGCTGGTGCTGGTGCTGGTGGTGGTGGTGGTGGTGGTGGTGGGGCTGATGCTGATGCTGATGCTGATGCTGATGTTTATGCTGATGATGATGATGATGATGGTGGTGGTGATGATGATGATGATGGTGGTGGTGGCAAAGTCGAGGACTTCAAACGCTTGACATGTTGTTGACATGTTGGCCACTTTTGCGATTTCCCCCACAACAGTCCAAATTACATGGGGAAGTTGGCCAATGATCTCATCCTGCTTTTAAGCCAGATCTTTGCTTGCTGCCCACTGCCAAAAATGGTTAGTATACCCGCACTTATGGCCATTTAAGAGAGAAAACGATGATTAACCCCTGGATGGAATGGAGCACTCTGGTTCTCCACGAACCCACGTGGGAACCACCTCCAATTGCCCCCAGAACCAAGGCAGCTGCGATGGCACCGCGGGCCATGGCTCGCTATAGCTGCCATCCCCAGATGTCAATGGAACCGGTCATTGCTTGGAGTTTGTCATGAACAAACATGGGAAGTTCAGGTTGCAGGATGTATTAGGGATACTTTGCAGCAACATGCCATCAAGTGACTTCAAAGCGACAAACTTGGCAAATCCTATGTTCTACAGTATAAATCCATGAACTAGTTCTATATATATATATGTATATATATTCACTGTCAATATAGATATTTGTATTATAACATATTATACCTAGATAACCTTTTCGCTTCAACACACAGTAGGTATGTTTTTCAATTTTGGCCCACTTTTTAAACTGGGTAGTTGGCTCAGGAGGATATGTATATATATACACATAACTGCCCTTCAGCATGTCATCGTCACAATGGCTGGTCTGGGTGATCATCGAACCATGAGTTCTCAATGAGAATGGGTGCAGTAGCAAACCGATGTTCAATCAATTGCCACCCTTCACAAATATGGTGGGAAGTTGGAGACGTTTTTTTGTTTCTGACTTCAACCGCACACAAAAATCAACATTCGCTCCTTTGATGTTCTGGAATCCAAACATTCCATAAACCATCCCCAGTCATTTTCTATAAGCCCCATTATGGTGATGGCGGGTTATGTGGTAAACCCAATTTTCTATCATCCCCAGTCTTGTAATCGCAGCCTTGGCGATGGCGGTTTCTGCCGCTTCCACAATCTTGGCACCCTCGCCTGCCAAGCCAAACCAGTAATGGAAACCAAGCCGACCTAGTATGTAATTTATGGGCCATTTATGGTAATTCATGAAAAACTCATGTCTCATGTATGGCACATGGCTATAGAAAATTGCCCATTTATGGATGAATTAACTGTTACAAATCGCGCTTCTCTCCGCATGGCCTTGGGAAACCTCAGATTTTTCTCTGAATTCCACAGCAACTGAGACAAGAACTGCCCCGCAGTCAACCACAGGCAACACCATTCACTCGGTTTCGGTTCCACCTTGTCGCCATTCTAGGACTTCCTTCACCTGCAGGCATCCTAGAGGTCTTTGACCAATATGGCAAATGCAACAATAAACACCCAATCCTACCATTTGCAGAGTCTCGGAAGCCTTAAACCCATGGGGATTTTAATGGGTTTGCCACACTATACAGTCTATACACATTCAAAGACCATTCAAATCATCATTTCAAGTGCTTCAATCATTTGCCAAGGCTCAAAGAAGAGGAAATTTTCCAACCAAACCCTGGCATCATCAGCGATAGTCTCATAGGTAGCCAAACCCATCGCCAAATAGTTTATATTCCAATGTTATTGTCATAATAAAGTAAGGTGATCACTGGTGGTTGGACGTGTCATATATATATATATATACACATATCTATATACATGTATATATATATATATATATATGTATTTGTATATATATATATATATGTATTTAAATATATATATGTATCTACATATTACATATGGTCAGTCGGCATCAACATTCCCACAGGTGAAACACGCACCAATCGTTGCCAAGGGCGCATTCTTTGCTGCTTCTTCTGGAGCATCAGGATGCTGGATCGCATATCCTAGGCCAACACCCACATTCAGATCCTTGATGAACCATCTTCAAGGTCATGGTAGGATTCTGATAACAGAAGAATGACTGAAATCCTCCATGTTTGGTGAAGACCACTGCGGTCCGAAAAAAAAAACCTTAGGTGATTTCAACCACCATCTCCATGGCCGAAATCGTTGAGACAAACTACTGGTGGCTTCATCCCCCCAGATCATTTGGGGAGCATTCAATTTTTTTGTGGTTGAACATACACCATTTTTGAAACCAACAACAAAAAACATCGAGTTAAATTTAAAGGCAAACACAAATCATTGCCAAATCATTATTGGTTTGTTCTACATCCTGTTGTATCCCTACCAAATCCCATTCAATCCCAAAAAAGTTGCTGTTTAAATCCCCAGTCGAGGCACGCAGCAACTTCACATCGTCCCAATCTTCGGGCAGGTCCTGTGAAATCATGGGACCTGCAACTGGAACTTGCTGTGTGATTTTCCATGGAACCAGTATTGTCATTGTAATATGTGCATACTATATATATATAGATTACTATGAATATGAATATAATATATAGTAATACTATAATACTATAGTAATATTGTCATTATATAAATATGTGTATAGTATTACTATATAAGGCTAGCCCAGGCTTCTTGGGATTTGGGCCAGTTACATTGCGACGTGAAATTGTCTCTGTGTGACATGGGAACCCATTTCGCCAAGAATTACTAGCCCAATGCAAACATACTTCTGCCACAAATGATAAGAAGCGTGAATCACCTTCAAAACGTTTTATATGTATATATATATATGTATCCATATATATATAAATACATGTATATATATATATATACATATATATATATACATATATATACATATATATATATACATATATATATATATACATATATATATATTTATACATATGTATATATATACACATACTTTTTTTTTCAAAAATGGGCTACAAGTCACCAGAACCCGCCACAATTTACCCTCATTCACCATGCTTTCATATTTTTTGCATACAGTAATATTGGTCTTTCAACCATCTGAACAATATGGTTAATCGGTAGTCATCCCGCTTTTTATTTTAGAAATGGATAGAAACGACGACGACAACAACAACAGCAACAACAGCAACAAACAACAGCAACAATCAACAGCAACAAACAACAGCAACAAACAACAGCAACAACAGCAACAACAGCAACCACAACTGTAACAGCAACGATAAGAAACAAGAGCAAAACAGCACAAACAAAAACACTTGTGAGAATAACGCAAGGGGGAAATGAACTGAAGAAAAATGAAAAAAGAAAAAACAATCAACACACATGTAACATGAAAAAATAGTAACAATACTAAGAAAACGAAACACAACAACAACAACAACAACAACAACAAGTTGAAACACTCTATTTTGGAATCCCGTGTCGGAAATATTGCTTGCTTGATGAATCACCAAAGCTTGGCAGGTTGCAAACAACCAATCCCATTGACCTTCCAGTAAATTAAGAGTACCGTGTCGGAGCCATATATATGTATATATATATATAAACGGAAAACTACAAATGATTTCCCTAGAAAACAACATCTTTTCACTTTTTCCATATATATGTTAAGTCGCTGAGTATAGCAGATCTGGCCCATTCATCTGCAAATTAACTCGGGATAACGCTTACACCGCTTACACCGCTTACACCGCTCGGGTTAACCACTCACCGTGACGGGAGAAGTCCTTACACAGACTTCGAATCTTCTCCACCTGTTGGGCATCAAAAATGCTGGGCATTTTCTGCGGATTTCATGGGGAAGGAGAAATAAGGAGAACCATCTCATATGGAATGCATACGTCTATGTATATCTACATAGATATATTACGATTTACATATTTATTACAAATAAATAAGTAAATAAAATAAATACAAATGAAAAAATAGAATACATAAATAGTACAACTATATGATACTATATGATGTTATATGTTGTCAATTATACATATAGTATAGACATAATATAGTGGAACATACCTAACGAAACTTGGATTTCTTCATCTGGGGCACCTCAAAGTCTTAAACATGCTGGGGAAGTTATGATCAAACCATCCCCAAAAAAACATGAGAGTCAATCGGGAAGCATCCCCACATTTCATCATTTGGGGGTGTCTTAAAATGGGAAAAACACAATTTTAACCATGGTTCTTTCAATGCTAAGTCATGGTCATCACTCGACTTGGATGATTTGGAAGTGACGTCCCTGGTACCCGGTCATCGCTGGGATTTGTGGCGATTCGCCCAGTCATATGGTCATTTCATAGGTTCATAGTCAACTTATGTTAACTTGACCCATCCGCAAATCACTATGCAACAGTTTTTGAAGAACGATCCAATTTTTGGAGTCTTTGGTCCGGTTATTTTTTCTGTTCTGTCTCTGGGAGGTCCCCAATCCCTTGCTGGTTGGTGGCTTCGCCTTCCCTTTGGGATGGAATATACTAGATGCAGTTCAGTACAGGGAAAACACGCAACGCAGCTTGGTTCCCCCACTATACTTTACGGTCCCCAACTTTCATTGACTTTTGGACATGTGCATCCTTTATTTAAAAAGACCCATGGTTTCCCCATGGTGGCACCCACTCTACTCACAGCATTTTCACAGCGGCTTGGGCGGCTTGGCCATGTTGCCATGTTGCTAAACCGTTTTTTCAAATCAGTCGCAACGTTTTTCATCGCGACATTTCTCCGATGTTTTGTACAGTCGCTGCGGCGTGTTGGTGTTGGTGGCCAGAGGGCCATGTCGCCATGTCTCAACTGCCACCTATCAATCAAGGAACGAAAAAAAACACTCGATTGACAGCATAAAGCATCATATGATTTAAAATGATAATAATCATATGTTATATATATATATATATATATTTATTTATGATTACATATTTAAATGATTTTATATTATTATATGTATAGTGTGTGTATATAAATGTATGTAATCATATGTTATATATATATATTGATGATTACAAATTTGTATGATTTTATATGATTATATGTATATTGTGTGTATATAAATGTATATAATAATCATATGTTATATATAGATATATATATTTATGATTACATATTTACATGATTTTATATGATTATATGTATATTGTGTGTGTATATAAATGTATATAATAATCATATGTTATATATATATATGTATATATTTATGATTACATATTTAAATGATTTTATATGATTATATGTATATTGTGTGTGTGTGTATAAATTTATATAATAATCATATGTTATATATATATATATATATTTATGATTACATATTTAAATGATTTTATATGATTATATGTATATTGTGTATATAAATGTATATAATAATCATATGTTATATATATATGATTACATATTTATATGATTTTATATGATTATATGTATATTGTGTGTATATAAATGTATATAATAATCATATGTTATATATATATATGATTACATATTTATATATATGATTATACAATGAGTTTGCTGCATGTTGCTGCAAATACTTGTCCCTTCATCTACATTCTGGGATATTAAGGGATATTCATAATACGATGGAAACAAACCTGTTTTGTATTTGCGATTATTTGCGTATGATTTTCTAAGATTGACAAAATGTATGCATATTCCAAAATACTATTTGCCATCAGCATTTGAGCTCTGATTGCAGCATCCCGCAGCCGGCCACAAATTATCCCCAATCCGTGGCTGGTAAAAACCATCCCATTTTTAATGGCAGGCTTATCATTGACATATCATTGACATTTATCACAGAAAAAGTCCGAGCGAAACCGACCCATCAGAGATTTTGCGCAAACACATGGCTATAGCATGCTGTGGCTGGGAAATTAAGTACCCTCTGGTAATTTAACGTAGCTATTGAAAATGGCCATTAATAGTGGATTTTCCCATTAAAAATGGTGATTTTCCATAGCTATGTTAGTTTACCAGAGGGTACCAATAGAGGAATTAAGTACCAATAGACTGACTCATGGACCCTCCCGACTGGTCTTGTCATGTCTTTTCCAGATTCTCTCAGTACTAAATTTTGAGCCATCCCCACATCTGAACGGTCAAAAACCAAACTCGCGTCCCTGTACCATCCTGTACCGCCATCAGCACAGCCCCGCCCGACTTTGGAGCGCTAGGCAGCGGTGAATTTTTGCCGGCACTGGTGACATTGAGAAGGACAAACAACAATATCCAAACATATCCAAACTCAAGGATTGGTTGAGTTGGGAAGAATGGAATGTCCAACCATGTCGAACCCATAAGTTTTTCCCCCAACCCTTTCCGCTTTCCGGGCTCAGACTGAAATTTCTGCTGGAGGCAATCCAGTCGGTCGCAGGGGGGCGGAAAGTTTCTGGTTGTGCTGAAGCCATTGCTGTTTCCATTCCGGCGCACTTGAAATGTCCTGCCGCCATGTGGCCGGGGTAATGATGGTATATGTACGAGGTATGCGACTAGCTGCAAAAAAACATGACTTATTTGGGGAATAAGATAAATACATAGTGGTTTCTGGCAAACATATGGATAATGGATATACACGGAGCACTTTTTGGGATTTCAAAGTGCGAAACTATTGTTTTTAGATGTTTCTTGCTTTTACCCGCAAACATGAAGTTCAAACGTCTGGGCAACGCAAAATCATATATTTCCGCATATTTCCGCCACCTAACGGGAAGCCATTTTGATTCCCCTTACTTTCTGCCATTGAATCATAGGTCGTTCTGTGTAATTTACCCAGAAAGGTGATGAATCAACTCCTGTCTCCCCGAGCCCGTACCACTCCTGGCTGCTTTGCGAGATCTCAATGTTTTGCCATTCCTATGGACGGACTCCCGGGTGACTCACACTCTTGGGACCAGAAATGAAGGATGGGCCCCGATTGGGATGCCATTGAAACACAGAATTCACGCTATGAGTTGACTTGGCATCCCAGTTTGAGAGAAACTGTCGAAAATCCCCTGGCAGATTTTCTAACTGGGTACCCAACATGCATAGGTCTGATTGACATTCTGGAAAACCGATGGTTTTCATGGCTCCCCACTTTACATCAAACGAGAAGGGTCACGCCATGCAGCTCATGAGTCTGGTATTGGCTGATTGAATTGTGGGCCAAAGAAACTATGAAAGAAGTCAACTGCTCAAAATCATTCAAGATACAGTCAAAAAAAGTATCCTGATAATAACGTGCTTGTTGGTTCCAACCCCAGCCAGAACAAGTTTGTCCCAAAATGTGGTACTTCCCCAATCAATCCGTGAGGAAAAATGACCCATATTCAGACAACACCAAATATCATGTTTTCAGTCATATCCCCATTTTTGTTTAAACGCAATCTTTCTGCTAAAATTCCCCATGTTTGATCATGCCTGGTTCAACACGTCCCCATTCATCCAGTTCGAACAGCATAGGAAATTCAACAGTTAGTTCGACTAAATCGAGTTCTCATCCCACAATTATCCCATTAAACCACATCAAACCCCATTAAGTCCTATTAGTTGTCCTTGTTTGTCGTTCGATTGTTTTTCATTCTATTCTCAAAAAAAAAAGTTAAATCCCAACAAAGACCCTATTATATCCCCACTTTGGAACACACAAATCACCAAACCATGATTTCCATCACTCATACTCATCATCATCATCATCATCATCATCATCATCACAATCATCATCACTATATATGATCCAATTCAATCCCATTCCAACCCATTCTCATCACTCGCCAAAGATCCGACACGCTGGTCCAAAGTGAGGCGTACATTTCTATATTCAAGCGCCACACCTCCTCTATCCCGGCCAGGCGCGAGATTTGGGTCTTGGCCACCTGGCGTTCACGCATGGAGATTTACCCTCTGGTAATGACTAACAGTTTGCTAGTGAAAATTGCAATTTATAGTTGATTTACCTATTAAACATGGTGATTTTCCATAGTTATGTAAACGTTTACCAGAGGGTAACCATGAAACCTAAAGTTGGGTGCCCCGAAATCATGTTTTTTTTTCCGCCCATTTTGAGATCAAAGTGGGATGACTTTGGGGTCCCATAGTTCAAGGCAAGCTCATTTTCTAGGGATTTTCCAAACCATGAGGGGAACCACTAATAGACCACCCCCAAGTTGTGGTTCAATATGATATATCATGGTATACCTCTAGTTGGGATGATTCATAGCCCCCCCAATGCTTGATACCCTTTGGCAATTATGGCTTGCTGGAATACCCTCTGGTGAACTAACATAGCAATGGAAAATCACCATTCTTAATGGGAAAATCCACTATAAATAGCCATTTTCCATTGCTATGTTAGTTCACCAGAGGGTATCCGTCATTTAGAGTTGATTTTCCTAGCTATAAACCTCCATTTAATTCGGGATTTTGCCAGCTAGCCACGTTTGAGTATTTTTGAGGGTATCCCATAAACTATCCCATGAAGTACACATTATCATCATTGATTCACCATCATTAACCAATCGTTTCCCATATTTTCCCCACGAGTTGAAGTTGTTGGGATCCCAACATTTTTCACACCCCCACCTGCTCCCGCATCTGTTCCACCAGGAAGTCAATGTCATAGAGCAGTTTGTCGATGTCCTGAAAGGAACAATTCAGGAAACACGGGATGACCTTCCCAGTGGTGGGTTTTTTAAGTGTTAAGTATGATGCATGGTGGATATATCTGTGAAACTATATATATATATATCAATGTCTATGATAATCTATGGTTAATGGAGTTTATTATATTAGATAATCACTAATAGATAATATATTGATATATGGTTAACGAAGATTATAATATACATAGATTATCAACGTCTATATTAAAATCTTCATTAATGTTTGTTAGCTGTATTATATACCCACGGGTCTTGTTTTTTTCCCCAAGGATCACCAGCCTCTTGGGATGCCGGCCAGGCTATAAACTATCTATGGGGAACTCTGAGTAGCTCCATGAAATGTGGATATATATATATAATGTATATGGATATGTAATATAATATAATATATATAATACATGGATAATATATATATATATATATGTAATATAATATATATATGGATATATATATATATATATATGGATACCTAAAGCTGGATACCTATATCGTTTGCTCCCCCAACTACCGGATACGAACAGACTTTAACGTGTCTCCTTTTTCGCTTGCATCGCCAAGCGGAAATTGTCCAGCGGCCCCAGATTACACCAGGTGGAATTTTTCTCATGGCGACGATTGCTCTGCCAGCCGTCCAGCAGAATAGTTTTGATTTCGTCTGTCTGATACCTGCACGTGGCGCACTGAACTTCAACATCAAGGCTTGTAGTTCTTTCAAGAACTAAGACAGGTATGCCATGGTATGCCAAGAACGAGAGGTTGAAACTGCAATCCAAAAATCCAAAGGGAGGAATTTCAAACTCCACTCTTGAAAAACTCTTCAAACAAAAAAAACAACCACTTGTCTGGGGACTTCGCAGTCATAATTTTGGGTTAATATCTTCAAGGTCCGGAGCGAACTTCGAAATCTTGACCTTCGGATGCCTTGAGAATCGTCCTCAGTAGTGGTTGTTGGTGGTTGAGATCTGCTCTATCCATAAACATCATAAACCCATGTTGGGGGGTTCAAGATACTCATTGTTGGGGGGTTCTCACATCTGCTTCTCACATCAACTATGTCCCATTTCATCCCTCCATTTTTATATTTTTCTTGATTTGCTGTGACCAATTTACTCACCCATTTCATCCCTGCCATCCGGATCCATATTGACGTTTCTGGATCAATATCTTCATTTTTACCCAAACAAATTCTACAATTTCGCTTGGGATGTTTCCAATGTTTCATCCGGCGATTTATCCACTCCTGGCACCTCAATTGATCTGTGACCATCTTGGCAAAATTCAGCACTGAAAAGAGATGCTGCTTGCCTGGAAGATCAATAGGATGATGTCTATCTACAGTATCTTTTTATAGTATTGAATGTACATATTATAGTATAGTACATATAAAATCAAATATATCATGATATATCGTATATGTTGTCTAAGTTGACTAGCATTATAATCAATAGGAAGTATTGGCATAAATGCTCTAGCATCACAATACAAGATTGTACATTATACTAGAATATGTACACTACGTATATATACATATATATATATATATATATTACACATAGACACCGTCCTGTAATCAAACATGGCTGGCAAATTCGGGATCAACGGAGAATTATAGATGGGAATATCATCTATGCAAGATTTTCCCTTGCCATTTTGGAGTGCCAAAGGGTATATATAGATAGATACACACATATACATATATATATATACATACATATATATATATTATATATGTACATATTCATACATATATGTAGTATAACATACAAGAAGGATCAAGAAGGCAGAAAAGTAAGAATCATCACTATTTTTGAATCGGATTTTAGACACTTCTATCTAATTTTGGTCACCACAACCCCATCCAAAGGTACCAAAGAGCTCATCGGTGAAGAGCCGTCCCACAATCAAGGGAAGACTGGCCTGCCATCGTCCAGGGATATGTTAAAAATATATTGGGATCATACAGTGGATGGTTGCGAAATCCTGCACCAGTTGATAAATGCTTTATCATGGCTTATCCCATCATTATGTGTAATGTGTTTACCATCCAAGGTGGTGCAGGAATTCGTCCATCCACAGTATGTGTATAAAATTGTTATATATTTTATATGATTATAAATATTATATGCAATCAAGCAGTCAAACATGATCATGCCAACCCCTGATTCATAGACCACGGTTGATTGAAGATTGGAGGTACTCCCCCAAAGAGTGATAATAAACGACCAAAATTATATTATACTCAACATTTATCCGTGCTGGGCCAGTGCTGGGACTCAAAATGCTGCTGTTGCATTTAGAATCCAATTTCAATGGACTGCTTTAAGGAAAAATCTACGGGATGCCATGGTTTTTTCACGTCAAACATGGGCTGTTCCTGCAAGTTCTCCCATTTTCATGTCTATGAACACCTCGAATCGAATGATGTCACAAGTTATGGAAAACATAGCTTGCGGCTCCTTGGTACATCATTTGCCATTGTACGATCATTTCCCTGTTTGTTTCCTATCATTCATTTATCTATATTGATTTCCTTCATTAACATGATACTACATGATTCGGCCATATGGTACCATCATTTATATGCTAATTCACCATCATATTCACAACTCAGAATGGTTGTTGAACATAGGGTAACACCCAAATCCAGAGGTTTAGAACTTCATGTTTTCTCACATCCTTGAGAACGATTCTCAGTTTTCCTCCACAAAACCGAGGGTTTCTGCGCCTGTAACAGGAGCAACGTCGCCAGCTGATTCGTGGCAAAGAGCGTCCGGGAGATGAAGAATGACCTGCCGGACCCTCGCGTCCGGGTGGACTGCCATCATGCGGGGCCGAGCCAGTGCCCTCCAGTGCCATGGTGATTCAATGCGATATAAAACGAACGAAAAATTGTGATTGAATGGCATGAAATCATGGATAACAACCAAATATATAATATAATTTTGACTAAATAAATTTTAATCAAAAATTGGAGAATATATTGGGGGATGGTCATCCAAGGGATCGATATACCCGTTTTTTATTCTCAGAGGTACCCATGGGGGGTGTCACACAACATGGGGGCTTCACCAACAAGATGTGGATGGCGAGCCAAGAAACCTCTGGCGAGCCAAGAACACTGTGGATGTGGGCCACGGATTTCTGATAGCCATGTTTGATGATCAAAGGATACATTCCGATGAACAATCCCACTATGTCTCCAAACCCATATTATCATGCATATGCCTACTATTATTATTGTTATTATTATTATATTATTATTATTATTTTATTATTATTATTATCACTCTTATTATATATTATATTACACAGCTTCCTCCCCAAAACACAGCCCATGCAACATTCATCCAGCCATTACAATGCGTTTCACAGCATCCCATAGCAAACCTACACCTATCTACGCACGTGGCAACATCAAATCACGACAATCAAGCAGCCATTCCAATGCAATCTGCAACCAGAGATTCAAAAACCGCATAGAACGACACACGCAGACACAACCACTCGTTGCAAAACACATAGGAGGAACAATTCGCGCATGAAACGACCGCAG
>Ga0126342_10015950_pt1 | contig 13125 bp, 16 predicted proteins | sample Cyp1metagenome_FD_92528 | JGI IMG/M metagenome (GOLD analysis project Ga0126342, IMG submission 92528) | Coral microbial communities from Lord Howe Island, Old Settlement Bay, Australia - Cyphastrea 1 metagenome | ecosystem: Host-associated > Invertebrates > Cnidaria > Coral ... | reverse complement strand
TATGTATGTAATGTATGTATGTAATGTATGTATGTAATGTATGTATGTAATGTATGTATGTAATGTATGTATGTAATGTATGTATGTATGTATGTAATGTATGTATGTAATGTATGTATGTATATATGTATGTATGTATGTATGTATGTATGTATGTATGTAATGTATGTACGTACGTACGTACGTATGTATGTATGTATGTACGTTTATGTACTTATTTACTTATTTGTGTACAAAATATCCAAGCTAGAATATACAGAGGAAATATGAACAAATTGGATGCGACCGAGCCCCTGAGCATCACACCAGGCAGACGGGGCGAAGCAACACAATTAAAGCTGGTGGGAGTTTTTGAAGCCCCTCAGCCAACCATCCCCCTGTGTGAAAGCCACAGCACATCACACATAACGAAGAAGAAGCGGTGCAGCACCATGCAATGTGCGCGGAACATGGCAGAAAAGCTGAAGGCTGCCATTGGCAATCCCAAAGGATTTGTTGCAAATATCAGTATGAGAAAAGGATGTACTTGTATGTACTTGTCACCATATGTAAGCCTCGAACTATGCCTTGGGACAATAGCTCTTCAGACATGGCTGTCTTAGTTTTAGTTTGGAGCCATCTCAACTAGACACAAACCATGAAAAGCTAAGACATAAGAGCCAGACCAACATCCCGCAATGCTTTCCTCCAAATGTAATCCTCGTCAGAAGTCCCCCGCAGGACTTTACCTTCTCAGCTTGCTGTCTGGAGCTTAGGATCAAACAAATATGTTTCAAAAAAACAACATGTATTCAAATACTTGGTCAAATACCCTCAAATATTGCATGTGGTTGCCACCACGTCACCACCACGTTGGCGATTTTGTGTCAGTTGATGTCAGTTGACTTGTCCTTTAAATAAGTGCCAGCAGCATCCGGCAGCTTGCCGACGGCATCCTTTGCTGCCAGGTGCTGACTATTTGAAGAGCCTGGAACCAGAGGTGCAGGGACCATTACATGTGAAAGCTCAGGTCCAACATGCAGTTGGATCTTTCGAAACGCGCAGATCTTGGATACCTCAAACATGGCGGCGGTGCATCAATTTTGCTGGGCAGGATTAAATCGTGCTGGTGTTTATGCAGAGATGATGCACACCCCTGCCTTTGACCGAAGACTTGCTCATCTCTCATGTTTCCCAGGAATGGCATTCTTGCTCTCCATGTGTGCAATTGCAGAATCCTCAAGTTCATGTGAATCCACTGGATCAGCCCCAAAAACCTCCATGCATTCAATGCATTCCGAAGATCCTGCATTAAGTTTCTTTATGGTGGCCTTCAAGGCTTTGGCAATGGTGAGCCATTGTATTGACGCAAGTGATTGGCCCCTGACGGTGGCGGAGTTCTCCGCAAACTTTCAACTCTTTGTAGAGCACGGGCACAGCTGCGGATTTCAGTGGATGCAGCCACGACGTGGATTGCCTTATGTCAGTGGAGTTTCTGGACAGACTCTACATGATGAGGTGCCATCACATCGAGGCATTCAGAACCACGCGGAAGTGCATATGCGCATCAATTGGGCCATGGGAGCCTGGGATAACCGAATGTATTGGGAGGAGAAGATGAGAAGAAAACCGGAGCAGCTTCTCAACATGAAGCACAAAGATCCGCAAGAGTTATGTAGCCTCATGACCATGACGAATCTTGGCAGAACGGAGGCGGTGTACCAATCATATGCCAGTGACTATTCTGCAACTCTAGCAGCTAGTCACTAGTCGCCAGCCCAACGGACAAGCATTGCTGAGAGAGAGAGAGAGGGAGAAGGAGAGTGTGACAGAGCCTCATTCAGATGCATGAAGGTGGACCACATAGACACAATCTGAGAGGGATGAGCAGTGAAGTTTTCCAGGGTGCTCATTGCAAGTTTCAGGACTAGGTTAATAAGTTAATAATTTGCTAATCACGAAAGCTACTGTAGCTTGCTAGCTGGAGTTGGATTTGCTTTGGCAATGAATTAGGGGCAGACTGGATACGGCCTCCATGATTATCATGTCGAACTGGTTTTGGGACCCCGACGTTCGGCAAGATTAATCATTTCGAATCATTAACCCCCCGCCCGCGGGCTCAAACCCCGCTGCGTCCATCCCGCTGAATTTCCTGGGTTTCATTTGCATTCATTTGCGACCAGGCGTTCGCATGCCCACGCTTACAGATATGAAAGACAATATTCACCCTGAGTGTTGTGAATGTAATGCAACGCAATGCAATGTAATGTTGACAAACACAGCAGTCGAATACATGCTATGCATCCAGAAGCACCAATATGAACCCTATTTGACACATAAAATGGTCATGGGTGATACCTTCACGCTGCAAGAGTTGGTGAAGGTATCAAGCGAACTGGAACTCAGCCAAACATAACACTGTAATATATAACCTGTAATACACGCCATGCACCCCAAAGCACTGAGATGAATGACATTGGATACAAATGATTGTCATGGATGATACCTGCACGCAGGAGGATTTGGTGAAGGTATCAAACAGGATAGAAGTCAGCCAAACACAGCAGTCTAGAACATGCTATGCATGAGGAAGCATCAAGACGACCACCATAATCTACTCTACTCTAGTCTAAATCTAATCAAACCTAATCCAATCCAGTCCAATCTAATCGAATCTAATCTTAATCTAATGTGATGTAATGTAATGTAATGTAATGAGAGAACAACCATGAACAACCACTTGGATTCTTGCACTCCTTTCTCTCAAGACCTTTGCATGAAAACATGACCCAGTCTTGACGAAGAAAGATGCGCATTTTAAGATTCCCACCCGTTTCTTGCTCGATGGATGTATGTACCCAAGTCACCTGTACCAGATTCTAAGCCTGTGTTATTTGTTTATTGAAGAATGGATCTGGCGGCGCAGCCTTTTTTCTCAAATTAATTCATAAGTTGAAATGGAAATGGTCCCGCCATATTCTTTCAATAATTACACCTCTTTCCTTGCCCAACTAGCTTTCGTCCCCTTCCCTTTGGCCTCAATATGTTGACTATGTGTATGTCTTGACTTTCTTTGCTCACGATGATCATTGGAGATATCGCTCAGGACTGGTCCTGAGCTTCGGGTCCTGATTTTGGGCACTGGACCGGTAGCAGCCCAACCCCACTTTCAATGCCCCCACGGTGGCAGCATCTCAACGACCTCCTGCGACGCCTTTAGCCGCTTGTACCGGGAACTGGCAAAAGAGAGTCAATTTCGACCGCCTTATGGATTTCCAGAGAAGCTTGGAGAACAGTTGGTTCAATACAGGGAAGTTATTTAAGATTATGGTTATATAAGTTATATATGGTTATATAACATACGTAAATATACGGACGTAAGTCTATTTATGCAGTTATTACATTCATTTTGTTCAAGTTTGTGATGTTTTTTTCATTCTATTCATGTCAATTTTGCCCTTTGGAGTTCTTGACTCCTTGACTGAAATTTGCGACTTAAAGTCGTCGCTTGATGAAAGTTGCTGACCTGCAATTTCTGCATGGGACCACTTTGATAGTCTACATTTTGCTGAAACGAAGATCCAGTGATTTTCAATATTGTTGTCAATATTCCACCAAGGTATTGTGATGTCGAAGAGCTTTGGCAATTTTTTCCAAAAAACTATTTCCACGTGGTCTTTGTCAGCAATGCATTGGACCACACTGTTCATCCCATACGTGGCCTAAAGTTGCTGCTATGGGTACTTCATCCAGATGGAAAGCTGCTGCTTCGTCATTTCAGGCAAATTACCTTGCTTCACTTGCTTATCTGATTATCTTGCTTCCCGTATTTCAATCTATTTCACAGTTTGTCGATGTTTGTCGGTTGTATGTTGTTCTTATACTTCGTCGCATCGCAGGAATGTACATCCAGAACGATGGATGTCGTTGTCTGATGGGCAGCATCAGTGGGGCTTCGATGTAGACCTGGGCCCGAGTGGATCCTTGACCACTTTGATTTGCACTGCATTGCACTGCATTGCACTGCATTGCACTGCATTGCACTGCTGCAAATGAATGTAAATGACATGTTTCTTAAAATCTCGGCCTGTTTGACTATACAATTCCACACAATTCCTGACTGCCGTGACTCTTCAATTTCAATCTCTGGGTCTGGGAGTGGTGCGCTGGTTTTCGCCGAGCCCAAAAACCGGAACTCTGCCGAACGCTGAACCCCATCCTGAAACCTGGAATCCCGGAACCTGTTGGGCTGCAAAGCTTAGTTTTGATATGTTTTGATTTGATTTGTGCGATGGAATCTCAACTGAGGCGAGCAAAGCTTCTTTATTTGGAACCATTTACATCGCTGGACGCTTGCTTGCGTGGAATGTCCCACCATGTCCCACCCATCCCCTAGCAGCCCTAGCATGACACACAGGTCATTTCAACTCACTTCATGCTGGATATTGCGGGTGGGTTTACGATGGTTTACGGATGTCCAAGGAATGTCACTCAAGTCCTGGAAGAAGATGGTGCCACAACCACCTCAGCTTTCTTGAAGCCCTTTGAGCCTCAGCACCAATTCGTTGGATCGTTGGAGCATGGACTCCACAGAAATGGCTAGCCAAATGTGTCTCTGAGATGCGTCTTGCATGGTCTTGGATGGTCTTGGTATGTCTGATTTTGTCTTCGTGTTCTGGCGTAAGATGCTGTGAGGTTGGCTGCCGTTCCTATCGGAATGTGGGACTGGGTGACTCTTTGTGTTTCCTGTGACATTTCTGTTGTTAAAAATATTAAAATGTTTGGCGGAAATTCGTGCTTTCCAGGTGGAGGTTGAGGTGCGCAAGACCACGAGCTTCAAACACAGTGTGAGGCACACGTGAAAAATAGATCCTGCTTCCGTCGTCTTGCGAAAGGCAAACAGAAGCAAAACCCGTGTGCAGAATCGGATATGTAACATATGTAGGTGGTTATTCTTCTGGCAAGACATCCATGTTGTAGTTCGAATGCATATGTTTCAAAGAATTCTTTATGTTTTTTAAAGATTTTGTATGATTTTGTCCCAATGACCCAATGTTTGCTCTTTCTTATTCCACCATTTGGCTCCAGTCGGTCCAATCAACTCATCGCATACGTCTCGGTCTCTTGCAATGGCGAAGCCACATGCTACCTTGATTTTCTCTCGCCACGGCGAGTCCCAATGGAATGTAGACAACAGATTCACTGGCTGGGTGGATGCCACTGTGCTCAACGTATCTCAACATGCTTTTTTCTTCATTTCAACACAAGCACAGAGATCGTCAATGAATAATTATATATGCCCTAGTGACATGTACCTTCACAGATATGTAAAAATATATCGATCGGGCCCAAGGTGATCAGGGTCAGAGTTTATTTGAGAGCAAAGGGAACAAAGGATAGGGAAGTACTATGAAGATCTATGAAGTACTGGTTCCTCTCTGGCTTGTGTGTTATCCCCATAGCAGCTATAGCAACTGAGGTGGATTTATCAGCAAAAGGCTTGGGCGAAGCAAAGTCCGCAGGAGGTCTCCTTAAAAGTGAGGGCATCAAGGTGGACATGGCTTTTACCTCATATTTGAAGCGCGTCTTGGCTCTGTCAGAACATGCGTTTTCTTGAATATTTGGATGGTTTACGGATGTTTCGATGTTTTATGCGGAAATATGTGACAAATATGACTGCTATATGACTGTTATATGACTTATAATTATGACTGTTATATGCGACGTTTGCTGCGATGTCTGATGGATGTGCGGAGGTGCGATCAAAACCTGCGACCTGGCGCTGGAGGCAGCAGATCAGCTGCACGTCCCGGTGACGAAGAGTTGGCGCCTCAACGAGCGAATGTATGGAGCCCTCACTGGTTTGGACAAGAAGGAGACGCACGGGAAGCTCAGCTCAGTATTCATCACTTAACTCTGTTGGTAAAACCATGTAAAATATTGTAATTAAAATAGATTGATTAAAATAGTTGTATCCTAACGATCTGAAGATCTTCAAAGGGTAAAATTAGCAAAATGTGTGAACTTGTAAGTCGAAGCTACGGTATAACGCAGCTATGCAGCTATGTGCAGGAGACCGTGAAGAAGCACGGCGCGGATCAGGTGCAAATTTGGCGGCGTAGCTTCGACATCCCGCCACCTGACATTGATGAAAGCAGCGAGTTCAACCCTGCCAAGGAGCTCGTCGTTGAAAATGTTGAACTCACGAGTGCTTGCAGCATCTTTTCCAGTAAATCGAGTGAGATGAGACTGCACCTTTGATACTGCAGGTATTTTTAAGATGTTGTAAGTATTGAAGTGATTTTTATTGATAGGAGGTGTGGAAGCAATGTTGCATGATGCATTTTGCTGAACAACAAGCTACTAGAGGGAGACCGTTAGTAACGACCGATGTGTGCTGTTTGAGAAATCTTCGAAGCACCGCTAGGTGTGTGTGTGTATGTGGAAGTGGGAGGCCACATGTTTTGACATGTATTTCACCGTGAATTTCACCTGTGCACTTACCATGATTACGACTTGTTACGACTTGTTCCTGTCAAGGAGCGGAAGTTCCTTAGCTGCATCGCTGTTCTGTACGGCCAGATCCCGTACCTGCGTGCCTGCGCTACTGACCGAGGTACGCTGCTCTTAACAAGGCAGACATCCCAAAGACCGAATGTCTTAAGGATACAATTGCACCTTGCAAGGCGAATTGCGGATGATTTTGAATTGCAACGGGAATTTGGCCGGACTTGGCCGGGTTTGCACATGGGTATTGAAGACCGCTACCATTTTAAGCCCTCGAAGCCCTGTTGTGGGGGGTCTACCCTACATTTTCTGGATTTCATAGCCCCGATTGTAGCATGAAAGTATGCGAAAAGGATTGAAAATGCAGCTAAAAGAGGCGTCGACATGCGTCAACTATTTAGTATCTTAATTTTTGCCGTGTTTCTTCATACGTAGGTCATCGTAGGTCCAAAAACAGTAGTCTATATGTTTGACTATGGCAAGGAATACTGTAATATACTGTAATTAGTAAAGAGGATAGGGATGTTCAAGCGTTTCACGAGGCCAGACTACACCAGATTCGTTTGGACCAAGGGTGAGAAGTTTGGAAGTTGGAGTATCAACACAAAGCCCCTTGAGATGTCGCCAACAATTGCCAAGATATGCCAAGATGTGCCAAGATGATTCACGAACGCCCACAAACTATCACAAACTGATCATGGCTAAGGCCCGGGTTATGCCCTTTTGGGAGGAGACCATTGCCCCAGCGCTGAAGAGCGGCAAGACGGTATTCGTCGCCGCTCACGGCAACTCCATTCGTGCAATTCTGAAATTCCTGGAGGGAATTTCAGACAATGATATTACAGGCTTGGAAACTTCGGACGTTTCAGCAGAACTTGAGAGAAATCTCGGCATGCGCGTTGCTGCCAGCATGGCCAGCATGCAGTGCAAGATACTGTAGCCCTTGAACTGTTAGGCTTGGAAATCCCCACCGGAAGGCCGCTGATGTACAAACTGGATAAGGACCCGGACTGGCTGTGGACAACGCCACAAGGCAACGCCACAAGGAACTTGCCGTCTTGCCGTTACCGAGAAACCGATCCTCGCCTCCCTGCGCCAACAGAACGCTGCCAGGAGCTCAAGCCGATCTCCTGCGATGAGGCAATTGCACCTCTGAAGTTCGGAAAGTATTTGGGTGCCTTTGCGTTGTTTAGATTTGTTTAGCACAACTTATCCTACTTTGTTTTGCAGTAGCTTACAGGCTTGCCATGGCTTGCCCACATTCATTTTGTGGGTTTATGGATGTTGGATGTTTATTTTATATCTTCGGATGTTTTTGCTGTAGCTGTAGCTGCTAGTAGCTGTCTTCTGTCGGATTGAGGCAACCTGGATGAGATCAAGGCTGCTGCAGAAGCAGTGAAGAACCAGACCAAGGTGGCGGCGCCGGCGGCAGGAGCTGGGGATCCAGCCCAATCAGCCCGCATTTCTTCAGCTTTAGCTGGTGGCGGTACTGCAAAGGTAGGCATCAAAAATGAAAAATGCCGGTTGATGCTTTCCAGGAGGCGGAGACAGCAAAATCATGGCAGTGAAAGCCCGAGAGATTTTCGACTCCCGGGGAAACCCGACGGTCGAGGTGGACTTGTGCACCGCGACAGCTGCTTGGCACATCTGGGTGCCGGTCAGTGCTAGTAGGGAATCATCTCTCAAGTTTGAAAAGATTGTGCAGGCGGGTCTAATGTCATTAAAGGTCCAAGGCATTGAGAGCATACAGCCTCCCTACGGAAGAAAAATCCCAGTGATTCTTCGCTATCATCAACATGGTTCCACTATTTGTTCACTAAGTATCTCTCAAAGTTGAACGCAGTTGATTGTGCAAACTGTGCTAAAATAGTTGGCAAAGCTGCTCATGGCAAAGAGCTCAAGCAGCTTGCAGATGCTGCAGGCGCTCTTCCGCGCAGCTGTGCCGAGTGGTGCATCCACTGGCATCTACGAAGCCTTAGAGCTGCGAGATGGCGACAAGAACCGATTGCTAGGCAAAGGTGCTTTGGTGTCAGGCCATCAAATACCTTCTCGACATGTACGTTATGACCTTCTATGACCTTCCATTGTTTGCTTCACATTCAATTTGCTTGCAAACCTCTTGTCAGTTTTACTGAAAGTTAGTTAGAGTTGCAAGGGAAAAAGTGGTGAGCTGCTGTAAAGCTCAACATGCTTTGGAATGGCTACGTGGCCCTGCTGTCTTTTGGACATTGAGGTGTTCTGAAAGCTGTATCCAACGTGAACGACATCCTCGCACCTAAGTTGGTGGGCTTGGATGTGACAGATCAGGCCAAGATTGATAAACTCATGGTTGAAGAGACTCTTGGCCTGCAACAGTTGGCCACCATCAGAAGCCCATCTTGGAGCCTTTAAAAGCCACCAACAGTTCAGGTGGTTCGAGTGGTTCCTGTGGGCTCCTGTGTGGGGGGACCTTGCAACAGACAATGGTATTTCATTGAAATTCATATTATTTCCAGACAACCTAGGATGGATGTCCAGCTCTGATTCCATTTCAGCAACGTGTTTTTGTGACAGGTATAGAAAATAGCGAACACATATCAAGAGAGATCAAGAGTGTATCGTGCCTGATTTAATTGAGATATCATGAGCCATGATGATCATGAGCCTTCAGGGATGCCCCCGTGACATTTTTAGGATCGACGGTTCCAAGAATGAGTGGGGCTGGAGCAAATCCAAAGTCGGTGCGAATGCCATTCTGGCCGTGTCGATGGCAGTCTGCCGGGCTGGTGCTGCAGCAAACGGCATGCCACTCTACCAGTACATTGCACAAGCCTTATTTGAAAACGCAGTGGCATACCCGGCATACCGCATACAATGTGAAGGACCTTGCATCAAAGTGCATCAAACACCTCCCAGCCCCTCCAGCCCCTCCAGCCCCTCCAGCCCCCAGAACTGAGGCCAAGAGTTCCGGAAAGCCCACCGATAAGTTCGTGATGCCCGTACCATCCTTCAACGTCATCAATGGTGGAAGCCACGCTGGAAACCGCTTGGCCTGCCAAGAGTTCATGATCCTCCCTGTGGGTGCATCTAGTTTCAAGGAGGCGATGATTATTGGCGCAGAGGTGTACCACAACCTGAAGAGTGTCATCAAGAAAAAGTATGGCCAGGATGCGCCTCGGGATGATTTTGGCACAAGCACAAACTGCACGAACTGCACAAACTGCACAAACTGCAAAACACTGACCTGATGTGTTCGGAAAGTCGCGGAAAGTCGCAGAAAGTCGGACTGAGGCATGCAACGTTGGCGATGAGGGTGGCTTTGCACCAAACGTGCAGGACAACAATGAGGCTGGGGAAAGGCAAAATCTGCATCCATGGGTGTTGTTTTCTCCTGTGTCAACGCTTATGTCACCGACTGCAAGTTGTGCAAGGCCTTGGATGTTCTTATGGAAGCAATTGCCAAGTCGGGCCACAGCGACAAGGTCCAGAAGCGAGGATGATCCAAATACATCTCAAGACTGTATGGTTAGAATTCGGGCTGTCAGGTTTGTTAATGATGAGCATTTGCATGGCGTGTGCTGTGGTGCAGCTAAGCTGTGATGTCACTGTCGCAAGCGCAGGTGAAGATTGGCACAGATGTTGCAGCTTCCGAGTTCTACACTGCGGAGAAGAAGCATTACGACTTGGACTTCAAGAATCCAAGCAGCCCAGCAGATGCTTGAAGCATTAATTGTGAGGTGTGAGACTTGCTGACGTGAAGCAATGTACAGGCCCTACTGGGCAAACATATTGCAAAAACTTTGAAGTAGTGGGCCAAGATATGCCATGATGCCGAGGAGATGAAGAAGACTGCTCCACAGCTGGCAGATTATTACAAGGCATGGCTGGACAAGTACCCCTTCGTTTCCATCGAGGATCTGGCAGGGCTGATGATGAGCGGAGCGGAAAAAAATGAAATTGTCATTTCAACATATTTCAACAAACAAATCTCGTCACGAAGTGCTTGGAAACCTTCGCAACTAACAGCGTTTAAAAGCTGCAGGATCCCTTCGACCAAGACGACTGGGATGCTTACAAGCACTTCATGGGCGAGGCAACTGCACACGACAAGTGGCTCCAGGTCAATCTCAAGACATTCAATACGGAAGCGTTTTAGTGTCTCCAAAGCGAATTAAGCCGCCCAAATCATTACATAGTGGATGCAACAAATGCAGACATTTGTGTAGACATTGTAACAATATGTAACACGTGTAGACCACAGGAGAGAAAGTTTGTGCAGGGCATCAGTACCGTATGTTCAGATCATTTCAGATCCATCACCTGTGGCCTCACTTGGCGGAAGGTGGGTCAGCGTGTTCAAATCGTGGGGGATGACCTGCTGGTGACAAACCCAACACGCGTCAAGAAGGCTGCGGCAAGTGAGATTTTTAGGAAAACGAGCCAAGGAGAAAAGGAGAAAAGCATGCTCTTCATATCTCTTCATATCTCTTCATACCTCTTCATCTTGAGAAAATCGTATCTACGTCCCAACATTGCTTTTGCTACCAAAATCGTGCGGGAATCCTTTCTTCTGAATTGCAGGCCTTGGAGGTTGGTGCCTGCAACGCACTGCTGCTGAAGGCTGCTCCTGCAAGCTCAGAACACGATAGGTCGGTGTTCCCGAGATAACTTGTAACATTTCACCTGCCTTTGCACTGTAGGTTGCACCGGCCGTTGCGTCTTATTTTTTAGTGTCAAAAGCATTCCCGGTTTTTTTTCATTACCATGCATGTGAAGTGTTGTAAAATGATGTAAACTGATGTATGCTGGTGCATTCAGGAATGCATGTGGGCAATTGCTTTTGCAGAATGATGCGAGGTGAATCAAATTGGATCCATCACAGAGGCAATTGAGGCATGGAGAGCACATTTATCAATGCGAATCTCATAAAGCATATGTATTGTAGCTTTGCAAGGGAACACCAGCGTTTGTCAAAAGCCTTCCAAAAATTCTCGGGCACGGGGCAGGCTACGGACAATCGGTTGAGCCATTTTCATCAGCTTGCTTTGTTGTACTCCAACGCATTGAATCCTGAAGAGTTTGGCTGCGTTGCGAGACCTCTTGTATCCACGGTGTGGCGCGATCTGAAAACTCCGCTTGGTTTGCTGCTTGAAATATCTTGAAATCTAAAGCTCGTTTGCATATTTTGCATTGCAGGCTGCAACAATGTCTCAGAACGCCGGATGGGGTGTCATGGTCTCGCATCGGTCTGGTGAAACCGAGGACTGCGGGGGTTGAAAGCCAATGGATACGAATGGATACGAATATCTTGAGTTTGGGCTTTGGCACCCAAAGGTAAGAACTAAGAACCCTGGGCGGGGGCAGTGCCAAGAGATTCCTCCGGCATGCTATCTTTGGTGTTGAGGACTCTTTCATTGCTGATTTGGTTGTAGGCCGGAGCTTCTCACATTCTGCTTCAAATGTGTGTGACGATGTCATGCGAAACGTTTTTGATTTCTGAATCAAAACTGTTTGAGGCCTACGTACCGGACAGATCAAGACTGGAGCGCCATGCCGATCCGAGCGACTTGCCAAGTGCCCTCGTGTAATGATACACCTTTGAGAAAGCCGTCAGAAGGGTCATTGATTTGGGTCCCGCGACTCACCATACACTGCCTGTATAGGTTTGTCATGGTTTGTCAGTTTGTTTTTTGGCAGGTGTTGCATCTTTGTGCCTAACGATTCACCCCATTTCATTTGTCTATTTGTCCTTCTAACATCTTCTAACCATCAGCCCAAAGACCTGTCTATCCATCAGTCTTTCCGCACTCTTTCCAGTTCCACTATGAAATTGCTCTTCCAACTATACTGCACTTATTTGTTCTCAGGGCACGAGGGTATTATTTGCATAGAAATCTTCATGCATATACACTGGCACGTGCGCGCGCGCACACACACACACCCATGATCACATAATACATACGTGTATGTGTGTGTGTGTGAATGTACATACATATATATATATATATAATTATATATATATATAATTATATATATATTATTATTTATTCATTCATTTATTTGTTTGTTTAGTTAGTTAGTTAGTTAGTTAGCTAGTTATTTACACCCTGGGGGTCGGGTGCTATTCTTTGTGTAGTCGTTTGCACGTGACGGTCTAAGCTTTGGCAGTTGTCAGGTGGGGTCAGGAGGCTATTGAGATGCTCCAATGGTATCCACGGTGTAGCTGGGGCCAAGGTAAATGTCACCTTTTGGAGGGAACCCAGAGTTTGCAAGTGTTAGCAAGAATCTCAGCTTAAATCATATCAAGTTATACCATGTATGGTGCGATTTCGGAATTGTTCTTGACATGGTCCAGTCACCTTGCCATATCTTGCGCCGAAACTAAAACCACGTGAATTTGGACGAAAAATAACTACCCAGCATGCAATCCCAATAGCAAGGCTTCATAAGGCTTCATAAGGCTTCATAAGGCTTCATAAGTCTTCATAAGGCTTCATAAGGCTTCACAAGGCTTCATAAGGCTTCAAAAGGCTTCACAAGGCTTCATAAGGCTTCATAAGTCTTCATAAGGCTTCATAAGGCTTCATAAGGCTTCATAAGGCTTCATAAGGCTTCATAAGGCTTCATAAGGCTTCATAAGGCTTCATAAGGCTTCATAAG
>Ga0126342_10015949_pt1 | contig 13125 bp, 8 predicted proteins | sample Cyp1metagenome_FD_92528 | JGI IMG/M metagenome (GOLD analysis project Ga0126342, IMG submission 92528) | Coral microbial communities from Lord Howe Island, Old Settlement Bay, Australia - Cyphastrea 1 metagenome | ecosystem: Host-associated > Invertebrates > Cnidaria > Coral ... | reverse complement strand
ATAATGTATATAATGTATATAATGTATATAATGTATAATGTATAATGTATATAATGTGTATAGTGTATATAATGTATATAATGTATAGAATGTATAGAATGTATAGAATGTATAGAATGTATATAATGTATATAATGTCTAGAATGTATACAATGTATATAATGTATATAATGTATATAATGTATAGAATGTATACAATGTATGTAATGTGTATAATGTATATAATGTATATAATGTATATAATGTGTATATATATATTACAATACACATAATTACGGTGCAGCTTGAAATTGCCAAGTTTCCATGGTGGTCATTTCGGAGGGCCAAGGCGCCTCAGCGTCGTTGAGAATCCCTTTGCAACTCGGGAAGCAGTAAACATTGGGAGGTTACTCAACATACTAAGAAAACTTGGGATTCAACTCAACCTTTTCAAAATCATCGATTGTTTTTTTAACTAATTATATAATTATGTATAACCTGTCAAGAACCTAAAAGAAGTTTACATGACGTAGCCAGTCGTTTTGTAGGAGGAACTTTTGAAATCTTCCAGCTACCAGCTACAGTGACAGTGTAATTATATTAAGAGTACCTCATTCCAAGCGATGCTCATCATGTTTGCCCAATCAAAACTGCCATCAAAGGCGGGGGATCTCGGTATCTCCCATGGGATTGCACAAAGCCTTCCGTTCCTTGCAGCTCGCTAGCTCCGTTCCGATGAGCACCCAAAAATCAAAGCCATCTTTGTGATGATCAGCAAAAATCAAAGGTTTACTGCAACAACTGGACAGTGTCAAAAACATCTATAAACAAAATGTATTATGCCTGGTTAAAAACGGTTCCCAGTGGATCATGATCATTATTTTGATCACCCGCAATCCACAACAAAGCAAATATCCAACAACTTTATAGATGGTTTCACTATCTATCCCCAAATTGTGATACTAGTTCTGGGGATGGACCCGGACAGCTCAGTAACGGATTATTCACAAACACTCCTACTGTTGATAGTTATCCCCCATGCAATAGTACAGTCTGGTTGATGATTACAGGATCAATGAACCAATGGCAATACATGTTAACAATAGTAGGGTCAATTTTCACACATTTTCTCAAAACCATCCCCCAGTCATCACCATTTTTATGAGCGGAAGGAAAACATGTATAAACCATTCTCAAATGGGTTTATGACTCATTTTACCATGTTTTACCCACCTGAGACTCCCCGTGACTCACCAATCGTACGAGGCACCCGAATGGGTTCCAGCAGTTCGGCTGGAGCAGCCTCAAAGGAACTGGCCTCGAAAACGACTCGTGGCTGGTTGAAACTGCTTGAAACTCACTGGTTTTCCATGGCAAAAACCATGGGAAAAAAACAACAAAGCATGGTAAGAACATGTAAGAACCATGGTAAAAACCATGAGAAAAACCATGACCAACATATTTCCGTGGTAGATTTCGTTACGTTTTGAGCATTTCAGAGGATGACTTCTACCCGGCTCACCACGGCGCGGTGCCTCTCTTCGTTGCGAGAACACTGGGCATGTGGATCGCTCCACCTTTAGCGGAATGGGAGACGTCTCTGAAATCGAGTACTTTTATACAAAAATACAAGAGCTGTACCCTGTGAGGGAGAAAAGTAACAGAGACTCTCGGAGATTCGCCACCGATTTGTAGGCTAGATGATTTATATAACATTTATATACTGTTTGATGGGTTGAAGGTTCCAATGCAACTGCAAAGTCGAGTACCCTCCGGTGTCATCAAACATGATGGATGTCCAGCAAGCCATGTTTGACAGCGGAAGATAGTCCATTTTGATCCGTGTTCCCCGTGTTCCTATGTCGTACGGAGAATTGGTACCCATTAAATACCTTGTCATACCATACAAAACCTGGACCTTTTCCTTTCGCAACATACCAAACAAAATCAAACAAGTATATACATTGCATTGGGGCTACACTGCTAGAATCAATATATGCATACGCATTTTACACATCTCTAGATACATTTACACAAGTATATTAACACAAACCTCTATATGTAGCCTATACGTGCATATCTAAATATATATATATATATATGATATGTGATTAATTAAATTATACATATAATAATATTATATATATATATATGTATGCATACTTGTGGGTCAAAACCCTGCTAGCCTGTTGTTCACATCAACATTTTCAGATGTTCATCCTTTAAAAACATGCCAAAAACGGTGCCAACATGTGCCAACCACCGATGCCACCAAGTCCATATGATGGGTGGACTCAGGGGAACTGTCCTCAAGCACATCATCCAAAAAGGTGTTTTTCCTCATGACCACCGGGGCGCCCGGGGCGCCACAAGTTGCCAGGGGGGCATCTTTCGTCTGTGAAGTAGTACAAAATAGCGAGAAATGTTGAATCGGTTCTTTCAAATCAATTCGAAGTATTCCTTGTGTCGGTGAATTCTAAATATTCCTGATGTAAAGAACTTGGATTTGTGCAAACATGGATCCAGAAACCCAACAAGACAGTGGGATATGGCATGAACCAACAATCATGAGGCTCCGACATCTACAAATGATGTGGGTATAGCTTCGTTTGTATCCAGACCCTGGTAAGCTGGTCTTTACACCAGAATAGTTCGTAGTTATGGAATTATGGACGTTCATCCTTTGGACTGATATGGTCTCCGAGATCTTCATTCATGACTCATGACCATTTTCGTGATTTTCGGGGTTTTAGCCATCAAATAGGAGGTGAACTGTCCACTAAACAAGGGTAGCCTGCTGCAAAGTCCACCAAAGTGGAAGAGTTCCCGAGCTTGCCAGGTGTACTTCGGGGGTTCTGGGGGGTTTCATCCACACATACAGTTTGAATCAGTTGCATGTGATTTTGTGATACTGTGTATACTAGGGGAATATATTGAAGTCTAGTGCCGTATGCTGATTTTTTTCCACCACCAACCACCAACGGATTCCAAGCGTGAACCCCATACCCTATATAGGCCACGTGACACCTTGACTTCTTGACCCGCAACTGAGACAATGCCCTTTCGCAATGCCATCGGTCAAGGTGGGTGGCGACTTTCGCGTTGAAACGAGAGCTGTTTTAAACCCCCCCGTATCAATTGATTTTTGAGGTTCAGCATGTTTTCGCTGCATTTGTGCAAGACTGTTTTTCGGCTTGAAAAAGTTTTGAAACGCAAAAGTTGTCTATGTTCGGAAATGTGGAATGAATTTGGCGACGCCCTCAAAAAACGCTGCAAGGTTGGGGGGTCTGGAGCCAGCAGCGAGTAGCATCGATAACTCACGGAGCGGTGGCTGATCATCCCATTTTCATGATGGAAAGAAAAAATGATCCGTAAGTTGGTCGTATGTTCTAATTATGGTTGGTTGATATCCCAGTATTCATCATGATTCATCATTATTCCAATTACTGTATCTTCTGGGTTTTGTTAGTGTTTCAATCTGTTTCTCTAGCTTGAAATAAGGCCTCGAATCATTCCAGTGACATCGCAGTGAGGTCGCTATTAATAGAAAAACATATCCCAACTATCCAACTATCATAGTCCAACTATATTCCCATATTGTGTGCTTAAAACACAACAAACATTACCCTCTGTAATGTAACATCTGGCGATTGAACAGAGCTATTGGGAAAATGTAGGCCGTCCGGCGTTGCTTCAAACTTGAAGACTGATCTCCCCGTGGTTTTTTTGCAGTTGAAAGCGCCAATGTTCATGAAGTTTTCATTTGGTGAATTATTGGATGGTGAAAAAATTGATGGTACCCAAAGTTGAATCATGCAATTTAACCATCCAATTTATGGTTTATTGCGGCTGGTTTAATCATGTGCCATGGCTTGACTCCGTAGATCTCATGAATTTCCATCGTCGCAAAGGTGACTCGGATAAATCGGAATTAAAAAAAAAGCGTTGGTTCGACGGGTTCTAAAATGTTAACTTCTAGTGGTTATGATTGGTGATGTATAAATATGTATAAATGACCACTATCATCATATGTCACCCCAAAAAAAATACCTAATAGATCATATGTCCCAACAAATACCTAATAGGCATGGCTGTTTCCCCGCCATTCCCACATCGCTCGTCCTCCTTCGCAAGCGCCTCCGTTGGTAATGGTGAAGGTGTTGCCAGTGATATCATCCATGGCTGGCGAGCGAGCGAAAGTAAGACAAAGGCCACTGGGCTTGTCTGGAAATGGTTAGTTGTCTGGTTATAATATACTAAGAACTCATAATATACTAGCAATATACTGCTAGATACTGCTAGTAGATTATTAGTTCTTAGTATATATATATATATTGCTAGTAATTATATTGTTCGTATACGGGTATTGTTAGTACACCCCCCGATGTATTCGATGGCACTTGACCTAGGGAAGATGAGGTTGTAAAGCATGAGATTTTCCAACCAACTGGATCGCATGACAGGACAAAAATGGTCCACCAATCCAAACTAGGGCACATGGAATCCACTTATTCCTGTCATGATATTTTCCAACAAACTGGATTGCATTCAAGAAATCAGTGGAAGAATCTAACCAAACTGGGGCACATGTGCGATGTTGATCAAGGATCATCTACGTTACTGAAACTGTTTCTGAGCAAAGAATATGGATAGTGGGTAGTGAGAATGCCGAGAATAAAATACGGGATGTCAAGTGAATCAAGTGAGCAACGTCAAAAACCTGTTTGCGAACAGGTTCTGCTGGTTTGTTTAAAGCTATCTGGTGGATCGTAGTGATCCCTTTTCAGTGGGTTAGTAGGGCCTCAATACTAACAATAATGGGAGTTTGACATCGCTCAAGTAACAAGTCATGGGATTTCTGGTGGCTGAGATCTTTCAGAGTCCTGGTCCTCTTGCGCCATCAACCCAAGCATCAGCCCAGGGGCCCCCTCACTCATAAATTGGTGCTAGTCATGGGGGTACCCCCAATAACTGGATGCTTTATTTCATGAAAAACATCTATAAAATTCTACAAATGGATGATTTGGGGGTACCCCAATGACTTAGGAAACCTCCATAATCCTCCATAATCATACCCCCAAAACCCCCAGCCAAACAGCTATTGAATTCTTCCAACCTCGTCATTCCGGGGGCGATCAACCCCAGTTCACCGAACAACTGAACACCGAGCGACTCAACTTGTCTTGCTTCGCGAGGTTGGCGAACTTGGCAAATTCTGACTCGACCTGGAGATGTCTACCTCGCTACCTATCCACATGTAGGCGACATAATGTATATGATTGTATATGTATGTATGTAATTTAATGTTATGCAATGCAATGTAATTAGTAATGTATGTACAATTGTGTACATATTGAAATCTAAAGTATCTACACCATTCTACACTGTACACCATTTCTGTCCATGCAACATATCCAACCCTCTCAGTTGCTGCCCACAACGCCCCAACTGAACACCGTCCCAAGTCGCTGCGAGGTTTCGTTGGGATCACACCCCCAAAATTGGTCAATTCCCCATGTTCCGCCCCCAAAAGACAGCCGCCTCAGCCAGGTTCTTGGATTCTAAGTTTTTGATCACTGGCGTCACCAAGCCCTGCGCAGAGGAGTTTTTGTTAAATCCCCCCAAAAAAAGGTGCAGAAAAAGGTTTGTTTGACCTACTCAGATTGACCTATTGAATTTTAGCATTGGATTGGATTCTATTTGTTCTATCTTTTTGAGTGTTGCTCTACTGAATGCTTTCGAATGGATTGGCTTGAAGAATAACACACCGAGCTCCCCAGTGAGTTATTTTGGAAACCTTTTGAACCAGGGGCAACCCTGAGAAATAGCTCTGCTGATTGATTCATTGCTGATTGATGATTGATTCATCCACTTGATTAGATATCTACTGATCAAAATCTAGAAGGTACCTCAAACACAGGCTTTAGAACCTCGTTTTGCCTCTCAAACGGCTATAAAAAAAATCTCAGGTAGTCGCATGGAACCACCACCAGCTGCGCTTGGCGTACGCTTTTAGCGCACCTTGGGCGTCGCCGCTGCAAAGCCGATATTGATGTAGTCCCTGTAGACGATCTCATTGGTCCTACAGATGGCCCTGGGAAGATGGATACCATGGCTGTGAAGAAATGGACCATTTACTTTTTGATAGATCTGTTTCATGGATTTTCATGGTGGTTAATTCATTTGGTTATCTTTGAAGGATAATTCTGGAAACTCCCCCATACATCTCATTTCTGACCGGGAAAAGCCATATGGATTTCCATGGCGCCATTGGGCCAAGCGACGAATTGTCGATGTAGGCGTTCAGCGCCGGGATCTGCTTCAATGCATAAGCACTGGCCTGAGGTGCTGGGTTTTTCGTTGACCCAATGACCCCATCTTGCGGGTAAAAAATGATGTTTCATGGAAAATAGACAGTTACCAATGAGAATATCGTGGGAATTACCAGGTATAACTTTACCAGAACATGAAGCCTTAGGCCCGCAATGGCCCGCATGATATCTTCGATGTCTAGGATGTTGATGTTCAAAAAGCAAGATTCTCTAGCGGTGAACCTTGAAAATGCATTTGACATACCCTCTGGTAAACTAACATAGCTATTGAAAATTGTCATTTATAGTTGATTTTCCCATTAAAAAAATGGTGATGTTCAATGGCTATGCTAGTTTACCAGGGGGTATATTCAATATTTCATGAAAATTGCCCAAATAGATGGAAAGTTGTGGTTCCCCGGTTCCCCATCACATACCCAAGATGTGGTCCGCTCCTCAAAAAAAACCATCAATTTAGCTGGTTAGTACTGTAGAAATCCTCTCTTACCTTTTTGAAAATAGTGTACCATTTGGTAGCCATCTGGTTGACCGCACCAAGCAACTGGACCATTTGATGGTGAAATCTCCACTGTTCAACAATTGAAGAGCTTAAAACACATTTTTTTTCTTAAGGTGAAACCATGCGGTTACCATCTTAAACCATGTCAAACCATCTTAAACCATCTTAAACCATGTTAAACCATCTCAAACATCATCTTTTGTTGACTTTCCCTAGTCGGTGGACCCTTCCCACGTCTCACCCGAGTCCCAGCTGGACTCTGAGTCTCCCCAACCAGAAAGAACGGCGACTGGAAGCCCAGCTTAGCGCCGTGAGACGCTTGGAAGATATCCTTGTATTCCTGGTGGGAAAGGCAGGGCATCTGCAGAATCCCCGGCAAGACGGTTGGAAAATCTTAACGAGCCTCTGGCAGCTATGGGAAGATCCAGGAAAATAATTCAACTCAATGGAGATGTCTCTGATTTTACAGAGTTCGGAGCTGGTGGCAGCTGAACATGCCAATCTCTGGCCGCAACGAGTGATTTCTTTCAGCTGCTAGAAATATCCCCATGTGGATGGCAAAAGATTAAGTGGTGATAAGTGGTGTAAGTTCTACTATCCAAGGCGTCCCCGGAATTTCAGGCTGCCAAAATGCTGTACCTTGTGGTAATTGAAAATTGCCATTGAAAATGGCCATTTATAGTGGATTTACCCATTAAACATGGTGATTTCCAATAGCCTTGGACAATCTTAGGACTTGACGAAGCATCCCAGTCTGGAAGTCGCCATCAAGTCCCCCAGTGTTCCCATCTACGGCATAGTCCCAACTGGCTTACCACTCATAACTGGTTACAAAACAGGTTACCAACTGGGAAGGTCACCAGCTTCCAGCTCCCATCCTTTCGCATCTTGATGAGACCGCTCATGTCCACTTCTTGAAACGTCGTCAGCATCGCCTCAAACACTTTTGGAGTCTTCGACTGTTGGCGAAAAAACACATATACTTACTAGTCAAGGCGAAGAAAATCTCATTTACAGGTATGGGGTGGCAACTCAATTGTACTTACAGTCGCCTTCAGTAATTTTATATATATATATATATCTATATACAAGCATGTATGCAGCTATAACATATCATCTGTATACTACGTATGTATGTATATGCCAGCGGTCCGAAAACCGTGCTCGTAAAACTAAGGTTTTTGAGAACGTGCAACTACGTCACTAACTTCTTAATCTTTATGAACAACTTCCAAGTACATCAGAGAAATTCTCTAACCACTTGCATGGGATGATGGGGTGGTGTGGGGTGGGCTATTAACGTCTTTTCTACTAACAACGTCCAACTACGTTGCTAACTTTTCTAGCAACTTGCATGGGACTCCATCAACTTCCAACTACGTTAGCAACTCTTGTAACACTTGCAAATAGGAGGTTATCTTCTGTATCAACTTCCAACTACGGTAGGGGCTCTTGAAACACAACTTGCAACTACGTTCTTATCTTCTCTATCAACTTCCAACTGCGTTGTTATCGACTCCTATTAGACAACTTGCAACTGTACGCCAGGTCTTGGCAATGGAGGTACATAAACCGCAGTGCCAACTTGCAGCAGAAGACAATTGAAGCATTGAAACGCATTTTCTGACCGAAAAAAATGCTATTTTTCAGACTTCACAAAAACCCTCCGATGAAAATGAGCTGGTACTATGGTAAAACGCGAAAACCCCCCAAATTTAGGTATCCATTTTTTGGAGGGTTGTCAGAAACAAAATTCGCGTTTTGCCACAGTGCCAAGCTCATTAAAAAAAACAAAAACGTGCTTTTACGAGCACGGTTTCCGGTCCGCCGGGATGTATATCTTGCGATATAACATGATATAACATGATATAACCATATAAACCCATTCACTTCAGAAGCCAGCCTTTTCGGAAGTGGAAGCGAGGTCAACCAGTGAGGGCGTTTTGTTGCGCGCCGCTACTGAAATGTATCATTGGAAGCTATCTCATGATCGTAATATATTTAGGATACCACCTATTTTTGGTAAAATACTCTGCTATAATCTTGCTGACTAATGACTTTCCAGATTGCCGGTCATGTTAGGGCTCTGAAGCGCTTGCCGTGTCCGATGGTGGCCAGATGACAGAGTTGGTTCTTAGAGATAATCTCACCTGCTGTAGGATTGCAAAGATCTCTTGGATCTGTTACATGGAGGGAAATGAATGGCAATAGAAATGTTCCTATGGTGAGTGCAAATTGCATCAAATTGCAATGTTTGCCAAGCAGTTTCTTGTCCTAGCTGGGATGTTGCTAGTTACAATAATTATAACCCTACAGTGGTGTTTATCACATCTGACTGAAAACGAGTTTTTGTTGTGGGTTGAGTAGCCCGTTCAAAGAAACGTCTTAGGGTGTCTGGCATTCAACCTTCACCACCGACATGTTGGGGAGGATGATACAGTAACGAAAAAATCCATGGCTGTTGGTCATCCAAAAGTTCGCATCAAAAAATTGCCAATTTGGGGATCGTTTGTTTTTTCTCTCCCATGTGGGGACAAACCCATGGTTTTTTGGTGGCTCTAAATCCCATGAAAAATTCCCATCATATCCCAGTGAGATTTTTATATCTTGCCTTAAATTGTTCACATAAAATCGCCATGTGATCCATTTTTGCTGCTGAACTTTTTTTTTGCAAACAGACAATGCCTTGCACATCACAACATGCACGCCTCACTCCTCCGGAAATTCCAATCAGGTGTCCAAGCCCTAGAGGATACACGTGAAATGGTACCCCCAATAGCTGGAGGATCTTTCCAATTCAAAATCCATCAATGGATGAGAAGTGGGGGTAACCCCCAGCACTTAGGAAACCTCCAAGTCTAATTGTCCATTAATCACCAAGATTAACCATGAATCAGTCATCAGTATTAACCATGACTATGAGTCCATGAGTCACCAATATTCACCATTAACCATTGTTTCATCCGAATGAGTAAGACGCTTAACCATGATTCACCAATATTCAGGATTATCAATTATTAACCAATATTTTGCCATTATTAACCATTATTAACCATTATTAACCATTATTAACTATTATTAACCATTATTAACCATTATTAACCATTATTAACCATTATTAACCATTATTAACCATTACTAACCATTATTAACCATTATTAACCATGATTTCCACATGTTAACCAGATAAATCTTGATGCTTTCGACCGAGGTGCCAATGTGTTCTGGGATTCCTTCAGATTCCGGGCAATAGCTTGGCGCATTCCTGGAACGAAACAAGGGGGGGGTTGAAAATTTAAGAGGAAGCCACCGAAATTTAGGAGGTACATATCACATTAATTCACAGTACCCAGTACAGTACATATCAATGATATTTAATGAAATTACCAATGAATATCACCAAATGTCTTCAAAATGGCCATAATTTTTGGTGGTAGACCTCATTTTCTTTGTCGTATGACAGCCTTTTGCGCCACCCATCCGTGGGTTCGTCCAAGGCGTATCATTGCCCCAAGATCTTCAAACACCATCGGAATGGGGTGTTCCCGATATGTTTCATATATTTCCATAGATTTCCAGCATCTTTGTGCTTGTTCCATCTTTTTCCACTATACATCTTTGCGGTTTTCCCAAGCTTTTCCCACATGTTTCGATGATGGATCCGTCTCAAACGATACAGCCCAGCCCACGACTCCCTCGCCGAGCATCGTGTCATCTTCTCTCTTCGCTCACCGCGCTCGGGCGAGGAGGGGGGTGAGGCGGTCGACGCCTGATTCAGGGATCCAAAGGGACGGAAGGGACGGGTTGATCGATGGGATTTTTTGTGGTTGGTAAACCTTATCCGAATGATGATCCCCCAGGTATAGAAACAACACCCAGGTATAGAAACAACACTCTTACTGTTACTAGTAATGGGGCAAAAAACACCGCAAATCAGCCATGGTATAGCTACAGTGCTTGGTAAATTCGCTAAAAAAGTGCCATGGTCAAAACATGCTGTATGTTGAACGATCACCCAATTGGAATCCTGGAATCCTTCGCAGCCATTGTGCCTGACTGGCGGGTTTCGCTTCAGCCTGGCAACAGCCAACCCTCAAGCTGCCCGAAGCGTGCTTATCCTGTGGTAATTCAACACCAGATAGCTTTTACCTATGCCAAACCCATTGGTTTTTGTGGGAAACCAATTATTATTTGTTCTCCAGATGATTTTGTGCAGAAACCATGGCAATGGTACTTAACCCTTCATGACTCACTGCGATGCCACGAGCAGAGGCAGATCTGCTGCGGATTCCACAAAGATCAACGAGAAAACATCTATTAAAATATGTGATCCTTTGCTACACCCACAAACAGTATCCAACCAGATTCACCTAACAACTCCTGTAACTAGGGTTTCGGAAAGATTATTGTTTATGTTCATGAACCAAGAACAGAAAACATAGAAAACGAAATAAGGGGGCAAAACAATGTGTGTATGGTGTGTTTGCATTTGTGCTGCTGTACTTTCATTTAACATGAAACCATATGAAACCAAGACTTTGCAGAGGAGTCCACTGCACTAGCACAGGTAGAGTTTCGAAACATGTATATGTGTATATTATATATATGTGTGTGTGTGCGCAAACAATCCCAAACATTGTTGAGCAAAAAAAACATGTTTTTGAGAAAAATAAAATGTTTTGAGAAAGACATGTGCTTATCCAACATGTGCGCTCGTGCTCCTGTACCTTGTAGCCTTAAAGAAAACACCTCAAACATCTACAAACATCTACAAACACAAAACAACAGTCATCAACATGAAAGATCATCAACATGAATGATATGAAAGATCATGAAAGTATCGTAAAGTATCCAGAAAAACACCACCTCCGGCCTTCGGCGCTGGCTTGGGCGCCGGCTTCGCCGGCGCGGCCGCCGGAGCCGCCGCCGGCGCGGCCTCCGGCGCCGCGGCCGGCGCCTCGGCCGCAACGCCGCCCTCGCCGGGAGGGCCGAGAACTGCCAGGACTTGTCCCACCTCACAAGTCTCGTCGGCCTGAGCGCAAAGAATAGGAGAATGATGAGAATGTGAGAACAAAAGATGATTCGAATGGTGATTCGAATGACTACCCCATTAAATGTAAGGCGGTTGATCAAAATTTATCTGCGAACGGCCATTGTCGGCGAATTAAAAGTTTACTTTCGCGAATACTTCGCGAACCCCGCGGTTGTTTTCCTTTCGCCTGGGTCTCATGTTAAAATATGTCTCTAAATCTTTGGCCAAAAAAATAACTCTCGCGAACTCAGACAAATTTTCGCGGCGTCTCATGTTGGAACCTTGCGGCTTTTGTAATGCACAATCTCTACATGGACCTTTAGATCGACGATCATATATATATATATGCATATTGTAAATTATATATATATTATATGTGTATGTATGTATGTATGTATGTATGTATGTATGTATGTATGTATCTGGGGTAGAGGCTGGGCCCGGAAGGCAATTGAAATTCATTGTGTTCCATTTTGAAAAAATGTCATTGTTCACTTTGTTTTACAGTGTTTTGTGTTCTTCCTATAACGTGAGAATATCAGGAATTAGTTCAACATGCGGACAACATATCTGGATACGTTGTCCGCTGTTTCAATGTTTATTTGTCTTTGTCAAGTTCATCAACTTATATCGTGTTTGCTTTTCCCATAGGAATTGAGTGTTTTTTGGAATTTCAGGTTTCTTTTGATAGACGTAAAAATGTCATAATCCACCAGAGAATCATGGGCAAAATGCACATGGGCCTTTTTTCTCTTCACATCCACAAAGCCGTTTTGAAAGCATTCATAGGTGCACACGCCCCGTTCACTTTGTGTCGGTGGCATTTTAATGCTTCTAGCACTGATTGAAGACCTGGCTTTCTGTGCACGTAAAAAGCTGACATGTTTTTACGATGTTCCAACTTGTCGGTAGGTCCACCGAGTTGTCCCATTCTTCTCAATTGGGCTTTACCTATCTTCACTAAACTTTCGGCGACAACATTTTCAACATAACAACAGCTTCAACGTAACAACATCTTCTTATGACGCAATGCAATGAACGTTAACATCCCACCCCACCCCACCTCCCCATCTGTATGCAACACCGACCTTCAACGTAACAACATCTTCTTATGACGCAATGCAATGAACGTTAACATCACCCCTCCCAGCCCCCCATCTGTATGCAAGAACGAGAAAATATGCATATTTCTGTCAGATAGAGACTGTAGGTTCCTACGTCTTCCGGGAACATGTATATATATACATATATTATGTGACTCTAATTATTCTATATTGTAACGT
>Ga0126342_10015948_pt1 | contig 13126 bp, 8 predicted proteins | sample Cyp1metagenome_FD_92528 | JGI IMG/M metagenome (GOLD analysis project Ga0126342, IMG submission 92528) | Coral microbial communities from Lord Howe Island, Old Settlement Bay, Australia - Cyphastrea 1 metagenome | ecosystem: Host-associated > Invertebrates > Cnidaria > Coral ... | reverse complement strand
GGGCCCTCAGCGATCAAAAATTGAGATGCATGGTCAAGAACCCTCCAAACTACCTCTAAACCACCTAAAAAAATAAGGGGTCCCACTGTGTTTTTTGGCTAAGGGGTCCCACTACGGCACCCGCTTGGTACCCCTGGTATATATATATATATTGTATAATAATGTGTTATATATGTATATATTGTATATATTGTATATATGATATAATATGAGATGATATGATATGATATGACATGATATGACATGATATGATATGACATGATATAGTATATATATATGTGTATATGATATGATATTTATATGATATGATATGTGTATACATGATACATGTATATGATGTATATATATACATTATATATGTATATGATGCATATATATATATATACATACATGCACTGTATGTTATAAGTACATGTATATGTTGACATGTATAATGTTGCCATGAGTTCTTGCTTGAATTGGTTTCATCCCCATTTGTCCATCCCACAGTTGGATAGAGCGGAATGATTGGCTTGGAGGACTTTGAGATAGTGCCATTCATAGAAACTGGAATCAATACAAGCAGAATCAAACAGATATGAATTGAACATCGCTGGAAAATAATGTGCAGTGCAGCCAGGTCAAAGCAATGATTTGTTCCTGCGTTTGAAGTGCCATTTGGTTTCGTTCAATCATGTTTCGTTTCAATCCATTTGTCAAGCGGAGTGAAGCTACATATTCTTCATAGTGCACAAAACCATGAGTGTAAAAAAAAACACGTGTTTTTTTCCACCAACTACTGCAGAAATGATAGGAATCCTTGCTCTGACTCTGGACAAATCCTAGATTCAATGCCATCGTGGCAGGTCGCATCCCAGCTGAGTTCGAAAAGTATCTCAAACGTTTAATGCTCGCGAGATGCGCCAGGCGCCTGGCTCCCAGATGTCATTCCGATTGAAATGAATCCCGGCCCCTCGGGGAATCTCACCCCCTCAATAAAGACCTGGAGTATCGTATGGACGTAGTTTTTAGGGGGTACGTTTTATTTTATAGGGGGAACCCATAGGATCCATGTATGCTATATATGGTAACATTTACCATCAATATACCCTAAATGTTAGCATATATACCATACATGGATCCTATGGGGAAGGGATTCCATGTTGGAAGTGAAGTGAATTTGACTCAGAATGCGACCCTAAAAAAAAAAAACCGAGGGCTGGCTGGTCAGTAGCCAGATACGGCCATCCTTTGTTGAAAACGGGAACTTGTAAAGGTTGGGCCACGGGGAGAGAGTCGTTGTGCCAGCTTTTAGTCCACCGCATTGTGGCGAAGCGGAGATATAGTATATAATAGTATATATATATACTTATTGTTATTTTCCCAGAGCGCGGGGAATTCCTTGGAAATTTTGGACATATATCAGACTTGGGACATTTTGAGGCCTTTCGATCTACGCTCTTCCCTCACTGAGAAGGCACACCATGTCTGACTTGATGGCCCCCCTCAACATCTGAAGGCCCACCTATACAATGTTGTTGTGGGATGTTCCCGTATGGTGTTTTGGCATTGAGAAATAGCTGTGTTCTTGGGTCCATAGTAGACCTGCCTGTGTGGCACTTTGTTTTTTCAGCGTGCTTAAACGCATGCTGTTCGCATTTGTTTGCTTCATGTCACTGTGCCTTGCAAGTTTTGTTGTTGATTGGATCATTTCGAAGTCAATGAAAGTCCATACGTTTTGATCAATCATCACTTGGTTGATTCTGATACAATTGTTCCATTTGTAAGACCAGTTGGCATCTGACCGCGTCGCTGGTTTTCCTCAATATCTTTAACAGCGTCGCTGTTGGACATTTTCTGCTTGCTGAGCATCTGACCGCGTCGCAGCTTTAATCGATATGTAGCCTTAATAAAACATGGCAAGAGATGATTCATCTACCAATGGGAAAGTTTCACTAGCCCACGACAGACAATACATGGCCGTTACATGGCTACCTGGTTGGTGGTATTAAGTTGGTTTTCATGTCCATTCCTTTTCCTAACCGGCCCCAATTGATTTGTTTGGTGTTCAGGGCTGAACAAACAGCCGGTATGAAACAGTGCCGATGGCATTCCCAGCCACCAGCTGGGATGACCATCTCCAGCATGGCTAGAGCTGCGACGTTTGAAGCTTCTGATCTTCTGGAAATGAGATGTCGGGGCATGAGATGCATGCTATTTCAGAAGATGTTTGCTAGTAGCCTATGCAACTTTTTCGATGCGGTCAAGCCATGGTATCCCCAGGGAGCGAATGGACATGATCTATAAATGGTCCATGTTGACCATCTCCATGTTGATTTACCCTCCAGGGTAGGTAGTCGTGATCAACATATGAGTATGGATTAGTCGAAGTCGTTGGGGAGGCTATGGAATTTCGACGTTCAAACTTTACGCATTAATTTAGATATGAATGGTATTGCATGCGGTCAAGTCATTCAAGCAGAAGCTTCAATTCATATGCCACTATGATGTGTGTGCCTTGAAGTGGGTAGCCAAATTGATACCCTTCTTCATGCTCAAAGGTTGAACCTAGGGGAGCAGATTGCATGAGTTGAAGTGGGTCTCTGAAAATGATTTACCACCCAGTTATAGCAATTTTGATGGGGGGACATGATTAATCTGTGGATGGAATCCTGTTTTCAGGCAAACCCAAGTGAGCTCATAATGTTTCCCTGTTTGAGCATAGCATGATACCACCATGGTTTTGTGATTCAGACATCAAGCTTTTGCGAGGAAAGAGACATCGATAGCCGATAGCCATTATGTTTGCTGGACATATTACCAATCAAGACTAGACTACCTTGGATGGTCAAGTTACTGTGCAGTCATGTGTTGCTACGAATTCTTGGTAGGGGTCAAACAAATCCTTTTGCCACGAAACGTCCATGATTCTCTGATCTTCCTAACCCCTTGATTTGGTTTTGTGTATGGGTGCATACCAAAAATGATACATGCGATACTATAAAAATCCGCGTGGTTTATCATCAGGTTCCTCATGAAAAAGGAACATTGATAATTGGGTGTATTCACCTGTTTCTTCACATTCTTAACCCATACCAGTACTTCAGCAATCAACCTGGCACCCCTTGGAACCATCATTTCTGCACTGGTTGATACAGAAAGGTATTACGTAGGCATGATGAATTCCCTTCAAACTTCAGACTAATATCACCAATATCATCACAAACTGATACTGACTGTATAATAATTATAGCGACATGTCACCTTCTAGTCGCACGGTGCAGTCCAACGTTGACAATCGAGGGTCTGTCGCCTCAGCTGGGCATCACCGGTTCTGATGTTTTTGAGTGGAGGTATTATCGATATAGCCTTATCATCCCTTATCTCTCAGCGCTATATTCATATATATATAATTATATATATATTCTATGTTGGAACAAGTGGAATCAGGCTTCAGGAACTTCAGCTTGCGGGGTCTGCCATGTCAAGTTGCATATCCTGCAAATGCTCCCATGCTTCATGCATGTTTCTGGGAAGGCAATAGTGTCCTTCCCTGTCACCGTTTTGACAGATCCTGAAATTTGTAAAGATCGTCAACCCCGGAGACCTCTCCCGCCACCATTGTCAAAAGGATTTCGCTGAGTAGGGGCCGGTGTGTTCCGAAGTGTCCAGGATCACTCGAATTTTGATATTCTTAAGATCAGCATACCCATATGCTCCATGTATGGAATATTTACCAACATTTACCCTAAAAATCACCCAAATGTAGGTAAATATACCATACATGGAGCATATGAGATACACACATGAACAACAGATACACACATGCTAAGCAACTTCCACCTGTTCAGAATTCGTTGGTTCTTTTGTCATCGGCAAGATGTCCCACTTCGACTGGCATCCAATGGTATCCACCATTTGGGTTCGTCCAATGGGGGGTTATACAGTGGATATATATATATAATTATATATTTATATACTCCCAGCAAAAGCTATTTGACAGATTCTGATTTTAAGTGGGTAAACCATGGTAAAACGATCATAATCCTTCTGAATTGGGGGTGCCACAATCAGCCCTATATGGAGGTTTCCATAGGTTTCGAAGATTGGGGGTACCCCGAAATCATCCATTTTAGTATAGGATTTTCCATTCTAACCAGGATTTTCCATGAAATAAACCAGCTATGGGGATCCCCCATGACTATGGAACCCCCCCATGACGACATCTCCATGATTTGCCGCGAAGAATCCCAGCTGATCCAGGTGCGGGGCGATCCAGGCTTCTACAGAGTTGCTCAGCTGAGACTTTGGACATGGCTTTGGAAGTGGAAATGGGCTAGGTTTAAGGCTGGCTACCCTGAAAAAATAAGGGCTTATTGAGGATAAAATCATATAAAATCATCATAAAATCGTTCTACGTGTTTGTACGAAATACACATATAAAGTTTGTATATTATTATTATATATATATATACATACATATACATACAGGTGAGATTGAGATGGGTATGAGGCAAACAATTTGGCTTACCTCCATTACATGGCCACGTAAGCCCCGTGTGCATTGCTCCATAAAGAGGGATACCTCAACCCCTGATACCTGCAATTCGTAGTCAAGTTACCCTGGAATACTCCATATATACACGATTCAAACAATCATTTTGTAGTAAATTCCAATTTGCACAGAAAGTGTGTGGAACTTTGGTTGCCCCTTGTTGTTGCAATTTTGATGGTGCGGCCATTTTGAGACCATGTTTTTTTGTGATTTGTGGACCCGTGGCGATGATGATCAACCATGAAACTTCGGAGAGGGCGACGTTCCAAGGCATGACAAGGCCACAGATGGGTTACATGTCGAAAATGCTCGGGGGTATGGAAGAATCGCACCTATCTTTGCAGGAAATCCTGTAGGAGGGGTTGTCCTCAACTTTGATTTGAACATCGTTTGCGATAGAACATCGTTTGAATGGACAGTCGGGGTGCCATGAATTGTGCCATGAATATGGATACTGGATGATCTTAGTCCATTTATCAACCATTTCTCAATCATACCGTGCAGTATAGTCAGTCTCAACTCCAAACCTGAGCCTCAATGACAGTGAATGCTGGTGCTTGACATTTGCTTGGGGTGGCAATGTGAATTCAATGTTCGACAGTAGCAAATTTCTGGGAAATGCCTCCACAAATAATAATACACTCTGGCCAGTCTTTCCACCTTTGCAATCATGGATGCAATTGCTGGAATGCAATGGGCAAATACATCCTCCAATCTAGCAGTGCAAAAGTAGTCGATGAAAGCAGGAGATTCTGTCCAGCAGATTCCGATACCATGGAATCTTAAAGGGAAGAACAACTCAAGTCATCATCTGTTTTTTTGCAAAAAGAACAATGGGGAACATAATAATTGATACAACCATTTTTTTCCGTATATTTGCCAAACCACGGTTACTCCTTGCTCGGCACTGAGGCCTCGTTGAAATCTGGCTCCAATGACACCTTTCAACTGGTAACAACGGACGATCTTGAGGCACGCTGGGAGGATCGGATGATACCGTGAGTACGGGTCACTGTCTGTCACAGATGTGTGTCACATTTCTTTGTCACAGATGTCTGTGACATATATATATACATATATGTTGCATCGAACAGAAACACTCTGGACATGCTTTGGGGTTCCGTTTGCCCCTTCGCTTCATCGTTGTCATCGTTGTCCTATGTAAGCTGAAACCGGATGCTGCCATGTTGGCTCTCAAGTTCGGTCAAGGTTCCATCTGAGGACCAGGCCAGACTCCAATAACCAGTCCATTGGTTTTAGGGATTCCCCATACGAAAGCCCTGTGGTTTTTGTAGGTCTTTGTCTGACCATGTTTGACAGTCCCAGGACTTTCAGTTCCGACAGACGTGAAGATCACAAGCCCTGCAACAGCACTGGCGGCCATGCCTATCAATGTACGGTATGCCGGTATGCCTATAATCGTGAAACAGATGCAACATGTATTTGTTCAGTGGATTGAAAATTGAAACCGCAAAACACCACACGATAGTATACTTTTGATCCCATATTGTCCCTGACTTCTAACAATATATCCCCACCATAGGTTTCAAAACTGGTCTAATGACTTGGATGATTTGGGGTGCCCCCCATGACTTAGGAAACCTCCAGGTATATTATATGACCCTATATTACAATAGATTACATATTTCATCATATCTCCCTCATGTTATAGCTCATTTTCGTGGATGTTCTATGATTTTGCTGCATGTTTCCTCCCGGATTTCGACCTGTCCTCCATGTCCTCCGCTGGTGGATGCAGCGATGCCGAAGCGCTGCATCCACGCGTGGAGACTTTGCCACGACGTCGCTGCGAAAGTTGGATCGACTGCATCCGGGAATGAAGAAGAAGGCCATGCCATGGGTCAGAATGGCAAATCATAGGCATGGAAACAGGAAACTATAGAATATCACAAATAATACATAATCATAATACATCCCCCTATCTTATGACTTTTTTTTTTCTCATGGCAACGTTTCATTAGGACTAAATCTAGTGGTGAATCGTGGGGCCCCCTTTCCATATACCTGGTGATTGATGATGTCTAAAATAGGGATTTAAGCTGATTTAAGCAAGACGAATGGGGATTTCACCAACAAAAATGCTGGCTTTGTCATGAAAACATCCACAACCTTGGATACTGAGACATGGTCATAACCAGCAAAGGACTATTTTTTGGTGGACTACCAAAGATTGACCATGAAAATCGGGTTCCCCACGAAAATCTTGTGGTTAATCATAGGGGGTTATTCATAATCATTATATTAAGCATGCTGAATATTGCATAATATTGCTGAATCATAATTGGTCAATCTACTGGTTAATCATAATATTGTTCAAGTAGATAAATTGTCCATAACTGGAGGTACACCCCATTCCTAGACACACCCCATGGTATTATGATATAGCATGACGTACAACATTATTTGTCACAATTGATAGTATCATTTTTATGATGATCATGAATTTACTGTTAAATTGTTGGTATATATGTTTTTCTTATGATGTAGCAACCTCCAAACAGATAGAAGTTGTCATACCATACAATTCCATTGTTTTTCTTTGCTTTTGTTTTTTCTGTTTTTTAAGAAATTCTGAAATGACATGCTTGTCTGTTGAAATTGATACGTATTGTTATAGTGTTCATTACTTTATTGTTATTGTTATTGTTATTGTTGTGATCGTTGTTGGACTCTGTCATTATTTGTTTTGTGAAACCCTGATGGGACTCGGAGCTCGAGCACCAGAGGCCTTTCGTGAGGATTGTGCACGGATCTGGGGAAATCTCTATGACTATTCCATGACGAAATATCAGGAGAACCGCATGGGCATTCCATGGATTTCCTGATGTTTTTTAAATAATATTTCCATCCTGAGGCTTGTGCTGAATGTGTTGCTACAATACAGAACCAGTGTGCACACATTGAATATCACAAGGACGCAACAGCTGCCAAGAGATCAGCACAGCATGATGGCCCATGAACTTCCGGGGTGCTTTTCCCAGGACAACCACACCCCAGTGCTGATTGGTTGTCCCTTGCACGGTGTCTTTCGGCTGCGTCCGCGGGATCACTTACAGCGTCGCCTGGGGTGCCCCAAGTGTGGCAGTTCCATCCCCGGAAGCGTCGATGGCTCAGCCGCCGCTGTGCTGAAGGCGTTTTCGAAAACGCCACGGCTGGGGCAGCACCTGCTCCAGTCCTATGCGGTGGCAGATGCCATCGCTAGGGCAGCTGTTGGATCCGGTGGATCTGGTGGATGGGTGGCTGAGATTGGTGTGGGAACTGGGATCTTGACCAGTGCTTTGCTGAGAAGACCTGAGTGCACTGGTGTGGTGGGTTTCGAGATGGATGAGGAGATACTGAAGGAAGGCAGGGCAAAGGATGGGGAAACATGAAAGTTTACAACTTGCCCAGAGTCTCAAGTCGTTGTAGTATCAAATATACCCCAATGAAACGGTTTAATATAGGATTTCTATGGATTTCTTCATGTTGGGGGCCATTCATGTAGGTATTCAATACTATTAGATACTAGGGTGATAGGATTCTCCCAATTTTTGCTTGGTAAATCATAGTCAATCTCAGGAAATCCCCATTGTTTCTTGGTTAAATCACCATTTTCCTATGGTATTCCTATGGTTTTCCATGGTTTTCCATGGTTTTCGTATGGTTTTCCCATGGTTTTCCCATGGTTTTCCCATGGTTTGCGGTGAGGCTTCGCGCGCGGCGGTGCCTTGCACCGTTGTGGCGCCGTGCCTGGCCCGCGGCTGAGCGACGAGGCGCTGTCGTGGTCCAGAGCGGACTGGACGGAAGCCTTGCGGAGCAGCAGCAACCGGTGCCAAGTGCTAAAAGGCTGGGATGATGATGATTATGATTATATATTATCCTTATTGTTTATTATGTATGATTCATTACTTATTTATTATTTATTATTTAGTATTATTTTGTTGTTATTACTATTTTTGTTATTTATCAGTATTAGCAGTAGTGGTAGTAGTATTGCTATTGTTAGTAGTAGTAGTAGACAAAGTAGTAGAAGTAGTAGTAATTGGAAGTGGTAGACGTTGGATATGATTATGATTATAGTATTGTTAATAAGTTTGTTATTATAATTAAGATTATGATCATGATGATGGTGACTATCATTGGATTGTGGATGGATGTTGGAATGGACCAGCAGGGAGTCCGTCAAACCTGGAGGGATTTATGTCGCGCAGGCAATGTGTTGAACTTCCAGATACCCGGACACTGTCAGACGGTGGTGGGAAACATACCCTACCGTATTTCCAGTGCCCTTATCAGCAAGCTGCTGCGACAAGAACCACCCTTGGAGCGGATTGCAGCTTCGCAGAATGGGATGGAGTTGGATGGAGTTGGGAGATGAGAACAGCTCTGCTTCGACTCACATGTCAAATGTTTGTTTTCAAAGTGCCCATGGCATCATCCCTCAGGCATGCTGAACCGCCAAGTTGATTCAAACTGCCACCCTTACAACTTACTACGTCAAAGGGGAAGCGAAGACGTGATGAAGCCATACCTAGGACCTATACGATGTATGTATATAATATACATGTATAATTTATAATTCATTTATATATAGAAGCAGATGCATCTATATCCTGCACGTGCCACTAACGGACTATAAATTGTAAACCATATGCAGCAAAGGACATGTCCAACACTGCGCTGGTCGCCGAGGTTTTGATGGTGCAACTGGAGTTTGCAAAACAGCTGATGGCGAAACCAGGTGGGACCCAGCAGTAGCGTCGGCTTTCAGGTGCCATTGCTGTTGGTTGCGCAGTGAAAAAAAGGTCTGATCCATTCTTACCCACCAAAGATTGCAGCTATTCCTGGGTTTGTTTAATAAGGTGATTGTTTATTTTCCCAATGGAAAATTCGCCATTTGGGGAATCTATAGTGATTTTTTAAGTTTTTTTGGGGACCCCTTAAGCAAATCCAAGTATTTTGAGAACCTTTGCAACCACAAATATCCACCACCAGCTGCGCAGATGCTGCAGGTACTGCGAAATTTGGGATGCTTTCAGCGCTATGCGCGGCCTGCGCTCGCTGCGAGGCCTTTGGGGTTCGAAATGTTTGGTGGTGACACGAAGGCTTAGATGCCTTGGGACAAGGAGTGAAGATGTCTTGAACTATAGAAGATCCCAATATAGGGGTTTCCATGAATGGGTATACCCCCAAATGGATGGTTATAATGGAAAGTCCTATTAAAATGGATGAGAACTGGGGGTACCCCTATTTCAGGAAACTTCCATATCACAGTTGTAATTTTACTTGTCTCTCTGCCATTGGTGCGAACTTTCCCATTGGTTCATGTGTCTTCGCATGTCGGTTTATTTAATAGTCCAATTCCTGTGTGTAAAATCACCAGTTTGTTCTGTACATCTGCCCACATGGTCGGGACTACCAAATTCTATCGGTTTTCATTTTTTGCTATCCCATTCTTGATGAGATCCATATAGGTGTGTCTAAAAATTGGGTTTGTACCCTCAAAAGTGAAAATTATGTAAAATTATCTTCTCAACTTTTCTCAACCATCAAATGTGGTACGTGGTCCTGTAATTTTCAGGCAAACCCAAAGCTTGATGGCGTATCACTCTTTACCATTAATTACCAGTGTTTCCCAGTAAAATTGCAATGTATTCATTCAGGGTGATCTATATGATCATTTGCCGACACGTCAACAATTTCATATTGTTGGCTATAGTTGTAGTTATATCCCACATATATCTCCCATATATAGAAAATTGCTCATTTTCAACTACTTTCACATATATATCTCATGATATAAGCTCTAGTACAGTTGCTTAACTCAACTCCAATGAAATAGTCACATTTTGGCCAGGTGGTCATCGACCGAGTTCCCCCAGAGTTCTTCAGCCCTGCGCCCCGTGTGGAGTCGCAAGTGGTGCTGTTGGAGCCATTCAAGGTCGGATGTCAGATGGATTTCATGGGACGTGAAAGACGTAACCTGCAAATTTTGGATTTTACCCTCTGGTAAATTATCATAGACCCTGAAAATAGCTTAGTTTTAATGGAAACTGATCTTCCAACCCCTATCTGCCAGGGTCTATGTTAATTTACCACAGGGTAAATAGGATTTTAGCCAGATACATGGGAATTTCATTTGATGTATCGAATAAACATGGAGATTTAACAAGATTTAACCAGACAAAATGGGTTGTGTTTTTTGCAGCAAGCATGGGATTCAAGATGATATAACCATGTTTTTTAGCAACACACATGATGTGTGTGTGTAACGCCCATAGTGGGGATGCAATGGGAATCACTGGGAGATATCAGCAGTAGTCTTTGCATACCTTTAGAATCCCTCAGATCTTCAATGTTCGCAAATGACGTCTGGATGATCTTCACCAATGTCATCACTCTCAAACATTTTGAATCACCCATCCGGTTGGTGGTTTGGAACATGTTTTTTTCATATATTGGGCACAATAATCCCAAGTGACTTTCATATTTTTCAGAGGGGTTGAAACCACCAACAAGTGTTGAATTACCCATTTATTGTTGAAATGTACCAATTTATTGTTGAAATGAGAGGGAAACAGAGGCCTTTACCTCCGCATGTCGGAGATGTATCAACCGATATCACACCTGGCTCCCAACCGCTCCGAGATTTGTGGCTAGTTGTTCATTTTAGTTGGATTTATCTTCCCATGATTATCATTTTTTGTTTGGTCCAGTATCAACATCAGTAGTTTAAATGTTTATGCGTCTCAATTTTGCCTGCCATCAACATCCATGAACACCTGTGAATCATCTCATGGTGAATCAGAGTCCAGAATTCACACATGTTGATGATTGATGTAATATCAAGTGTCAATTCAGAAATCAATCATCAATATTACATCAATAATTGATCACTGAATATGATATCAATGATGTAATATATGGTGATGATGACCAGTGCTGGTCAATCGAGTGATGCTTTGGAACTCCAAACATACCCGTTCCACCGGTGTCCGGTGATCATCGGAACTTCATGATCATTTCATGACTCATGGATGGACTCGTTAGCATTCGTTCAAATCGGAACACCACAAATATAGGTGTTGGTTTTTAGATGAACCTATATATTGGGTTTATTCAATTATAAAGAAAACTAAAGATCATAAACTAGAGTTAGTTGTTTTGGTGGATGGGCTTCTTCAATCATCAACCAATCATGAATCATCAATCATCATAAAGCATCATGAACCATCATAAAGCATCATGAACCATCCTAAAGCATCATGAACCATCATAAAGCATCAGGAACCCTCATAAAGCATCGTGAACCATCGTAAAGCATCGTGAACCATCGTAAAACATCATGAACCATCATAAAGCATCATGAACCATCATAAAGCATCATGAACCACCATAAAGCATCATGAACCATCCTAAAGCATCATGAACCATCATAAGGCATCATGAACCATCATAAAGCATCATGAACCATCATAAAGCATCATGAACCATCACAAAGCATCATGAACCATCATAAAGCATCATGAACCATCATAAAGCATCATGAACCATCATAATGCATCATGAACCATCATAAAGCATCATGAACCATCATAAAGCATCATGAACCATCATAAAGCATCATGAACCATCATAAAGCACAATGAACCATCATAAAGCATCGTGAACCATCGTAAGGCATCATGAACCATCATAAAGCATCATGAACCATCATAAGGCATCATGAGCCATCCTAAAGCATCATGAACCATCATAAAGCATCATGAACCATCGTAAAGCATCATGAACCATCATAAAGCATCATGAACCACCATAAAGCATGGTGAACCATCATAAAACATCATGAACCATCATAAAGCATCATGAACCATCATAAAGCATCATGAACCATCCTAAAGCATCATGAACCACCATAAGGCATCATGAGCCATCCTAAAGCATCATGAACCATCATAAAGCATCATGAACCATCATAAAGCATCATGAACCATCATAAAGCATCATGAACCATCATAAAGCATGGTGAACCATCATAAAACATCATGAACCATCATAAAGCATCATGAACCATCATAAAGCATCATGAACCATCCTAAAGCATCATGAACCACCATAAAGCATTGTGAACCATCATAAAACATCATGAACCATCATAAAGCATCATGAACCATCATAAAGCATCATGAACCATCATAAAGCATCATGAACCATCATAAAGCATCATCAACAAAAATCCCAAAATTACTTTACTTCGTGTGATCCCCACCATGACATTTATACATTTTTTACTGGCAAATCTTCTGGCATTCTATCTGAAATATCTTCTGGCATTCTATCTGGCATTCTATCTGGCATATCTTCTGGCATATCTTCTGGCATATGTTCTGGCATATCTTCTGGCATATCTTCTGGCATTCTATCTGGCAAATCTTCTGGCATATCTTCTGGCATTCTATCTGACATTCTATCTGGCATTTTTTCTGGCATTCTATCTGGCATATCTTCTGACATTCTATCTGACATATCTTCTGACATTCTTTCTGGCATATCTTCTGACATTCTGTCTGGCATATCTTCTGACATTCTTTC
>Ga0126342_10015947_pt1 | contig 13127 bp, 8 predicted proteins | sample Cyp1metagenome_FD_92528 | JGI IMG/M metagenome (GOLD analysis project Ga0126342, IMG submission 92528) | Coral microbial communities from Lord Howe Island, Old Settlement Bay, Australia - Cyphastrea 1 metagenome | ecosystem: Host-associated > Invertebrates > Cnidaria > Coral ... | reverse complement strand
GTAGCGTGTCATCGCTTGTGCAGGGGTCATGCCAGTGAGACGACTGAAGCATGTAAAACCCCTGAGACATGTGAACACTTCTTGATTTGTGCGTGTCCATCCAAATTGAAAATGGCACCACAGTAACAAATGGGATTACTATTATATGGATGAACCAACATAATATGGCCATGTTACATTTTCCATCCGATTGTCTTTATCTCACTCACGCCCAGGGTGAAGTAGATGCCGCGCAACCGCGAAACTCTGCCGCTCCAAGGGTTTGGGAACTCGTGGAGTCGTGGAATCTCGAAAGATTGATGATTAAATGGCTGTAAGGTGGAGGAAACTGTGTAAAACCAAGTTTTTTGGATTCGGAGTTTGTTTCTGGGCGGTTTTCTGGAGTCTATGAAACTCTAGGGTATCAGTTTTCCGTGTTTCTGCTGGTTCTTTGGACTTGATTTATCCAGAAATTTCTGGGTAAAATTGGGCTGCACAAGACAACTTCTTGGGTCATGGAACCATTGTGAAGTGAAGTTGACATAAGTTGACTGTGACATTTTTGGGCTCAGTGCTAGCAATTCCTACCCATCATCCATCCGGCAATGCGAAAAGGCAGCCATGATTAGCCTTCAAATTCTGTACATCAATGGATCATCAAACTTTGCATCAAACAGAATTATCACGGCGTGACCGCGCTCGCGATGGCGCCCAACACTGTGCCTGGCTATATCATTTGCTGCACATGCTGCTGCCTAATTATGAACATAGGCCAGGCTTCGGGTTTCTGCAGCCTGGCATTTGGCGTTTTTCGTTGCCAACTCTTCCAATCAATCTTTGCTCGATTCCAAAAAATGGGGAACCCCAAGTGACCATAGGTTTCAAGACTCAAACGGTCGAATTCTACATGGTTTGGGGGTACTCCCATTTTAGAAAACTTCCATGGTATGGCTTAAGGTATGGCTCAACATTGGCATCAAAAGCTACTGGGTAAATGGTTTGACATCACCAGTCTTGTCAATTGGTTCTTCGCATGATCAGCCGTTTCGGTACGGCTTGTCATTGGATGATCATTGGATTGGTAACCATGAAATTATCAAATGTTGGTACGGCTTTTCTTTGTCCATGTTCGAACCATTCACAAATGGGGTTCCACAAATGGGGCATCCCTAAAAAAATCATGATGTTTATGAATGTTTATGATGGAAAATCATGTTAAAATGAATGATTTATAAAGGTGTTCCAGTTTTAGGACACCTCCATTTCTGGGACTTCAGGGAATTCAGGGAATAGCTGAAGTATGGCCTGGCAGGTTTGGGCTTTGGCTTCTGGGCTGCTGGAATTTTCCTTCGGAAGGCTCAGGCGCTGGCGGGTTGATTGGTTAAAGATGATGTTAACATCACAAAGGTACCCCATTTACGTTGATAAAACAGTGATGGTTGGCATTTTATACTGGTACTACACTACTTACCCATCAAACATATTGGGAAGTTATCAACTATCAAATCAATGATGATGGGTAAGCTGGGTGAATTTTGGATAAAATCCCAAGAGGATGTGTAAACAACATGATTAGCTGGTTAATTGTGACATATGGTGACCAAAAAAGATGGGGATGGAAGGAAGAACTGTGGGTATTTTGTTGATTGGTTGTTGGTTTACTCGATTTTCCGATATTTTTTCCCACTTGGAGCCCTGATTGGCGAATCTATTTGCATCCAGAAGTCAACTGCGAAACAGATCGGTGATGTCAATCAGTGATCATCAGTGATCCGTTTAACGGCTAGATTGGTGTCGCAGAAAGAAACACGCGTGGCGAACGCGGCTGGGAAATTCATATCGGAATCAGAAAAGAAAACAGATATAGTTACCATCTGGTTATGACTAACATAGCCATGGAAAATCACAATTTTTAATAGGTAAAGCATCTATAAATGGGCCATCTATACCATGGCTATGTTAAATAACCAGAGGGTAGATTTTTACTCACAGACATATGGGTTTTTCAAGCATCCCATTTAAAGTGGCCTATGAACTCCTATTCAAAATAGAGAATCATCAGACGGTACCAGATGGGCCATATTGCCCAAATTTCTAGAACATTGCCAAATCCACTATGTCCACTCTATTTCATTTCCCGCATCAAAAGATATCGGATCTTCATTTTTTTGGAGGGTTGGTAGATGATTTACCTAGAACTGGATGGATTATTATAGATTACAGCCATACACTTTGATTTTTAGTTTACGGGTGAGATGGGTTTGCCATTCATCCTACAAAAAAATAGATTTATAGCAGATCAACAAACGTTGACTTTGAACCAAGATAATACACAGCAAGATAAACAGAACAAACAACATTCAAAACAAAAAACCTGAGATTCACCATAAATCATAGTTTTTTTCAAAAAAAATAAGACCACCAATTAAATCACACTTCATATAATATATGATATATATGGTTGATTGTTAAATTATATATATATCCCTGATTGGTGGTTTCAATCATTTTTTATTTTCCATTTCATATATGGGATGTCAACCTTCCCATTGACGAACTCATATTTTTCACGATGGTTAAAACCACCAACCAGATCCCCATATGGTTGCTTCATAAAAACCACGAAAAACTGTGGTGTTTTCCAAGGGACCCGAGCCAGGCATGGGAGGTGCCAACGGCCTGGCGGCAAACGCAGTGTAAGGCCGGAAAACTGTCGTCAGTCAGTCATGGACATGTCGCAACGTTTTGGGGATCTACCCTCTGGCAAACAGCCACATATCTATGGAAAATCACCATTTTTAATGGGAAAATCCACTATTTCTATGGCCATTTTCAATAGCCAACTGTTAAATTACCAGATGGTAAAAGTGGATATAAAACTCAGGTTATTTAGCATAGACTGAGGTTATTTATCTAAGAATATGATATTATTATGATATGGAAAACCACTCTAGATATTTAACAATATGGTTATGATATAACATAGACTGATTTATCTAAGAGGTGATTTGTTTTTCACATAGATTAACATTTAACATAGATATACATAGATTGATTTATCTAACCATATTTTATCAATAAGGTTCTTTAACCATATTTAATATAGCCTTGTCACCTTAGAAATATCATAGGGAGATGGTCATCAATCCATCAGATCTTTTGGTGATTTCCATAGTCATGGAGGTTCCCCTTTATCGCTGGATGATGACTGGGGGTACCCCTATGACTTAGGAAACCCCCATTGAACAATATTCAACATAGCTATTGAAGAATCCCCATTGTTTGGGAATCCCCATTGTTGCTGGTAAATAATGTTTATGTATATCCCCTATGGGATATGTTTATGAGTTCTGGGGATGTGTTTCAGGTTTTTTTGGGATGTGTACAACCAATGTAAGGGATTAGTTCCACTTCATGTGCATATATATTATTATATATATATATAGTAAACTAACATAACTATGGAAAATCACCATTCTTAATGGGAAAACTCACTATAAATCACCATTTTCAATAGCTATGTTAAATTACCAGAGGGTATTGCATCCCATTGTCACTGCAGTCTGTGTCATCCCATCTCATCTCACATCTTGTCTTCAAAAAGCGTTTTTCACCTCATCTCTCATCTCATGTCTTCGCCCCTTTTCTCAGCTCTTCTCACCTGATCACATCCGTTCTCATCTCTCCTCATGTCATCTGAGCTTGTCTCATCCCTTCTCAGTTCATCTGAACTCTTTTCTTTTCACCTCTTCTCAGCTTCTCCAAAAACATGAAACTTAAAGATGTCAAAACGAAACTTTTGTGCCAGACCTCCCAAAAACTGAAAGTTGATGTGAAAACCAAGCTTTCATGCGAGACTTCCTTCAGAAATTACTACCTGAAGTTGCAAAAATAAAGCCCGATGCGTCAGTTCGTCAGTTCCAATGCGCTGCTGATCCAAACATGACCCGACCATGGCCGGGACCGTCTCGCACGATTTGTGCTGCAAAACGCACCTGTTTGGCGCATCCACTATCTCTCCAAAACGCATTTTGTGCGAGGAGTTCTGAAAAGAAATCTTTCCTGCGAGACTTCTCTCAAAAACTGCAAGTTGAAGATGTCAAAACCACCCTTTTAAACCCTTTTATGCGAGATCTCCTTCAAATCTGCAACGTGAAGTTGCCAAAATGAAACCTGAACCGTCAATTCCAATGCGGGGCCGATTCGAGCATGGGGATATGTGGTGGTTAAGATTTGCCATAGGTAAACCCCTATTGTTGGGTTGAAGCCTCATGAGAAAAGTGTTTCCATGATGCTATACATCGATGATTTTAGTTTCTAATTCAAGTTTTCCAATCTGCCTATTTTTTGGGGGATTGCTATATGATTAATGGGAAATACCACTGGATTTCAGCATTCACATGCATTATTGATACCAAGAAATCCAAAAATTTGCCAGGCTACACCACAGTCATTTTGGTTGACAGCGGCCTTTCTGAATGCCGATGCCGAAATTATTGTCATGAAATTAGGGAAACAAGAGTCAACGAGAAGGTGATCAGATGATACATGTATATGAGATATAGGAAAATGGTTGATGTTTCAAAGTCCAATCGAAAGAAACATGTCATTCATGATGTTGATTCATCTTTGGTGCTGCATCACGATATATTTTTTGGCGCAGACATGGAAGTTGTTGAGTTATGTTGAGTTTGTACCCTGGATTGGCGGAATGATTTTAATATAGTTTACCCTCTGGTTATTTAACATAGCTATGGAAAATCACCATGTTTAATAGGTAAACCCAGGTAAACCATCGATAAATGGGCCATTTTCCATGGCTATGTTAGTCATAACCAGAGGGTAATGGTGGATGTTTCTGAAACGAAGACATATTAAAAACCACAAGGCGCCGTGGCATTTCTATAGTTTTCTGAAGTCCACAGAGTCCATTTTTCATGAAAAAAAACACCCAAGAATCGCCAAAAAATCCATGGCAGGTCTTGGTAGCAGGGGTCAGTTGCACAGATGAAGAGAGCAGGAGCTGTATGATCCCAACAGGTTGGTTAGCCGCCTTTGGTCATGGATAAGACAGGGAAATCATGGTTAGCTAATCATGACATAATCTTCAGAGATCTGATTTTTGTTGGAAATAATGATGTGGGTGTGTCTGAAAATAGTGTACCCCTAAACCCAATGGTTAATGATCATTATCTCTATTAAATGGCTATAATTGGGAATATACCCTATTTTCAGACAAACCCATGTATATCCAGGGAAATGGTGTTGAAAAGTGTGATTTTTTGGGAATTCCCTGATGGTCAGATGAATAACAAGTTGCGTTGTTGAAACAAGTTCCGATGTTGCCACAGTGAGTTGTAGAAAAAAGTCCCAATTCTGAAATTGAAGTATGGAATGAACATGTACCCTCTGGTAATTTAACATAACGAACTGGAACATCACCATTTTTAATGGAAAAATCCACTATTTCTATGGCCATTTTCAATAGCAAACTGTTAAATTACCAGAGGGTAAAATGGATTGAGGTCAATACATAGCTTATTACATTTAACAGGACGTGTAGAATTGTTTCACCCTTAGCTAATCCACTTGGAGCCGCAATTGCGGCTGCGGATGCTCTAGGTCCGTCATCCATGTTCCATAGCTGCTATAGCTATAGGTGAGTCATGAGCTGAAGCCTCATGAAATCACCTTTTTTTTTGTGGTAAGATCCATGAAATCTATCAAATCACCATGTTTTTTTACGCTCCCCATGTAATTTCCATTCCAAACTCAACATGAGGAGCACTTGTGGTGGATACAAGGCTGGCCAGATGCCGAATCAAAGCGTCCCGGTCTTTCTGACCGAGCAGATTGCCGTCTGCCCAGGTGACCAGTCGCAGCTTACAAATCGGTTGGTTTCGGGATGATAGTTGGGGTGCAAACATCTAAAAAGAGTGGTTCTTCGCTGTTTCAAATCTGGAGGTTATATGTGTTGGTAAGTCTGGTAAGTAGATATTTGGAATGAACGATTTTGGAAGCCCGCCATGTTAGTTCTAGAAACTCCATTGTGAGTTCTGACTCGCTTTGTTTACTCATGCTGCACTTGTATTGAACATCTTTATCCCACTCGATGCTTGCATCATTCAATCCCAGAAGTGGTTTACATGACATGTTTCAGCAGCCTCCCGACTTGGATCGTCAAAAAATCCATGATTTCCTCGATTTCTTTTCCCATGAAAATCAACAAAATTGAAAATCGCCAGGAACCTATTGGTGTGCCAAAGAGGAAGAGATGTGCAACTGCACCGGAGAGATCACATATAGCCCTGAGCTTTTTGACGGTTATGTCTACACAGTGCCAGCAGCTGAACAAGCTTACAAGGCCAGCGGCCCGAGGAGGTGATCTTTAGGGGCCCAGATGCTTTTGTTCGTCTAAATCCACCAGTTGGGAAACTGGCAATCATATATATATATATACATATATGTATAGAGAGATTATTATACATTCATAATCACATATATATATATACATACATACATACGTATATATATATATATATAAATATGTAGATGGATATGCTTTGATATGTATATATTATATATGTACATAATATTGATATTATAGCTGAGGGCGAGACTTCAAGGCTAGTAATGAATGTCATGGACGCACTTTTCGCGACAGGTGCGTTCGGATGGTCTGTGGAAATGCGGCACTGACCAGATGGGCCTGCCTTACAAAGTGGATCCAGCACCTTGGCATATCAAGCACTGCTGGTGCACTCCTGCATCTCGGCTGAGAAGTTGACGAATTTTGGCCAGTTTGGAATTGTTGGCCAGAAAACGAGGATTAAAAAACAACAACTATAGAATTTTGGCCACTGGAACTGGTTGGTGGGTTCATATTTTTTCCCTACCTTCCTGCCTGAGACAGTCCAGTCCCATTGACCATGTTGTCACTGGATCCCAAAGAAGCAGAGACATTTTAACGGTGGAATGGGTCGATGCTACGTTGTAAGTTCAATAGCTACCATGGTTATTGTAAATGGATGTAAGTAAGTGGAATATTATCCCAGAAGAAAATGACACGGTAAAAACTGTTATATATCATGAAATTATATATATATATAATATGTCCACAAATTCCATCACTTTCCAACGCCCTGGAACCATCCTGCCGGCTTTTGGATTTTCAGGATGGTATCCAAACAATCCTGGAACCATATGGAAGCCAAAACTTGCACAAGAAGGACGTGTCGTGTGTGGGCTGTGGGCTTCCAGAGGTTGCGAAATGTTGCCGTTATTGTTGTTGGTTCATGACTTTTCATGGGTTGCTGATAATAGTATTCCGGTTTGGGTGTCGGATTCTTGAGTCACTGGATTGGTTTAAGGGAAAATCTACAGGAAACCATGGTTTTTACCATCAATGTAGGGCTTTCCAGTTAACAATTTCCCATCATCCAATTCTATGATTGAGAGACCAAGTGAACAACATTGAACAGCTGAAGTTCAGAGATCCAAAATGTTGATTTGTTGAGGGTAAATCATCAACATTATTTACTGGGTCAGCTTATCTAACCACTAATATCACTAATGGTTTAGGTGACTTTGGTTAGTTTATGTAACTATGGTATTTTTGGTTATATCCGAATGATTATCCCATTATTGTTCCTATTCAAACCGTATATAAACCATTAAACCATATTTAAGATATATTAAGGCTTATTCTCCCATTCTGATCCAATGATCATCCCAAAAATCAAAAACCATGAAACAAAAGCCACTGTGGATGAAAGAAATCCTGTAGAAAGCCTGCATCAGCATGGTAGAAAAGCCTGTTTGAACATGGGATATTTACCACCTATGAACTGCCGCAGGCTGCATTTTTTTCTAAAAAATCCACAGTTGTCATAGCTTTCCTCTCCAATGATCATCCCGGTAGGATGACAACTTACTGTGGATGATATGGTTTATAAACCTTTATTATTCATAAACCTTTACCATCTGGCTATGACTAACAGTTTGCCATGGTATAGATGGCTCATTTGTAGAGGTTTACCGTTCTTACAAATGGGTGGATCTTTTCATGGCTATGTTAAATAACCAGAGGGTATCTGGTTGGTGGTTTCAAACGTTTTTTATTTTCCATAATATATGGGATAATCCTTCCCATTTACTAATATTTTTCAGAGGGGTTCAAACCACCAACCAGTTATTATTAATACTGGTTAAACCTTCATTATTCATAAACCATATCAACCAGTTATTTTTCACCACGATTTTCCAGATCAAAAACCATGAAACATGGTATCCATAACTTTTTTATTATCCATTATTAATCCATCAAACCACAGGCAAACCTATAAACCCAACTAACATAGCTATTGAAAATGGCCATAGTTCACCATGATTTTCCATAAATCATGAAAGAAAACCATGAAACAAAACCCAACTTGTCATCTTTCCCCAGGAATGTTCCGAATCCTCTAACTTCGACTTTGAAGAGGCCAACACACGACGCCTGCGACGCCTGGCCGCCACACAACGGGCACGACGCCGCTCGGCGAGGAAAACCAGCAGAAAACCACGGGAAAATCGGAAAATCCTATGGTTTTTCTCATATTTTGATCATGATTTTCCCATATTTTTCCCATCGAAAATGGATTTTTCCATGGATTTTTCCATGGATGAACATGGATGAACATGACATAAATTGACCATACTTGGCGATCAAAACAAACATGGGCCCATAAGAATTTCCTAAAAGAACGAATTTCCATGGATTGCCGTTGGCAGCGTTGGCATGTTTGCTACAACAGATGTTGCAGAAGATATCCCAGTGGTGACGTGAAGAGTTTTGGTTGTGATCTGTACATATTTATAGACCATCAAATTCACATTTAGATATAAATATTTAATGATATGTGATCCTCATTTTTAATTTGTGAACCATTTGGATATAAATGTGTGGCCCACATCCCTGCTTGCAAATATGTTTTTTTTCATCTCTGTCTCACAATGATCCGAAGGTGACAAATTTCTAGGTGTCATTGGGGCCCTCTTTGAAGACAGTCACATTCCAAGTTGTTGGTTGTATCCCCTTCGGTGGATTATGTATATCATGCAGTCCAGAAATCTGGTTGCTACCAGATATGCCAAAATATCCAAGCTGCAGCCGATTCATCGCATTGTTTTGGTTGTTTATCCATAATAGTAGGCGCGTGTCTTCTCTTGCAGCTATAAATCCCAGATTTATCGCCAAATAAAGGGGTGTCCCCTGAATTTTCAGACAAACCCAGATTATAATTATATCTATTGTATCTCCAAAACAAATTATAGCCATGATACATTTGGGTGACCATTGTATAGGTATCAAATAGTATCCCAATTAGCCATTTATAGCCATGATATGTATATGTCAAACCTTGTATTATAGCCATTATGTATGTATAGGCCTATATATACAGGGCAATAAAAATATTATAGCCATGTAGGTACCGGTATACCCCATGTTCACACAGACCCATTAATCCGTTTTTTATCTTGAAATGGTACGTATACCATCGGGATCGATTGTGTTTCAAAATCCTGAAAATTATATCCATTGCAGTATAGATTTCTAGTGGGCCATTTATACCCATTGACTAAATGCCATTTAGAGTCCCGAAAACTCCCGATGAAAATCTCTTCCGCAGGCTTGATGCAGCGCATCAAGGAGCGCTTGGATCACGCCTCGAATCGGCAGCTCCACGATTCGCGGCGGCGCCGAACCTATCGCAGCTTGACGTTGCGCGCGTTGCGAGCGTTGCGACGTGAGCAAACTAAGTGGACACTGGGAGAATGGGGATATGAATTATATGGGATATTCATGGTTAATGGAATATTATATGGGATATTTATGATTAATTATAGGTAATATATGGTAATATCCCATTGTTATTGTTAATGGAACTATATATTGGAATGGGGTTATAAACGATATCAACTATGGAATGGTTATATCTGACGTTTCCACTAATGGAACTTAGTGGTGAACATTCGGATATCAATTGTAGTATATGGAATAATTGGAAGAAACTGGGAGGACACTGTTTTTTTTTTGGAATGTATCTATAATGGATATTCATTATGGGATACGCCTATCATTTTTTCTTGTGTATACACACAACCCCATGAATTAACCTACTCAGTTGGGGTTTTAAGGGGATATTCATTGGGATAATTGGGGATAATGGGAGATATATAATATATGATTGACCAACTCAAATCCATCAATGGGTCAGTCTGAAAATGATTTTAAATGGTGTGTATCCCAGATATACCTCATGTGGCCACTGGGATATACAGTGATATTGATGATTGACAAGTTGATTTAGGACTATATAGCATATTTTAAGACAAGTCCAAATACAGAAATGTGAGAATGCCAGCAACGATTTTTCTCGGGATTTAGCTGGCAAGAATGGCGATGTCAAGAAATGATGCTGTGCTGATGGTTGTTTGTTGTCTCATTCAACCAGCTTGATTCAAGCGGAGTAGAGAGGACATTTTGGGATTTTGGGCATGGCGATTTAACTGCCTGTTGGGTAGCCAACACATATGTTTAAAGATGCTGGTTTCTGTACATCGCCACCGCCAGATGAACATTTCAACATTTCCAACGGGATGATCGTTTCGGGTTCTGTTTTCCAAGGACAGGTTTTTTGATACTCAGAAATCATGAAAACATATGAAAACATATGAGAACATGTATTAAGAATACCCAACTGTTACTTGGTCTTGGTCTGGGTATATAACTGTTTAACCATCATTCGGAAGACAGGGGATGAAAAAATCCAGAACCTCCAGTCAACAAAACCACCCATCAGGATATACTCCCTGGGCGCTGGTCACAGTGGAGGATGACGCCCTGGATTATTTTTCATCCTCCAACAACAAGTGGAGCACTCAGCGGAACCATCCACTGTCATCGAAGTCATGAGAAGTTTCCAGCTGTTCGCTGACAGTTTCCAGCTGTTAAGATTTGTTAAGATCTCCAACTCCCAATATTTGCAGCTTAGTTTGATCCATTCCCCCGCAGTTGCTCAGAATCCGAAGCTGAGCAATCCCACAACGGATCTCAACGGATCACAACGGACGACTGAGGCCCATCAGCTGTGCCTATGAGTACGGAGTTCCACAGGCTTCCGGGCAATTCTACCATGGTGATGGACCGTATTCGGGTGGTGTTTGGAAAGCCGAAAGAGCCTTGGATGAACTTGGGATGATCTTGGAGAAAATATCTCCAGGAATCAAGGATCGGGCGGGAAAAAGCATCAAAAAACGATAGATCCAATAGATCTTGGTGATGTTGGGTTGACCATGGTTTGTGTTGATATGTGTTGATACTTCACTGCAGTTTTGCAGGGCCAAGAAGTTTGTATCAAGGAGAGGGAGAAAAAATGATGTTCTTAGGTTCTTGGTTATGATTTTCCATTGATTTTGCGATGCCTTACCCATTCTTTTTAGGATCTCCAAATGGGGGTTACCATAAACGGGGATATCCCCAAATGGATCGTTTATAAGTTCAAAAAAAAACAACCAAAGATGGATGATTTTTCAGGGTACCCCTATTTTCCTCAGGAAACCTCCAAATCATGCGCCGCATTTTACACCCTTCCGCTGAACGAAAAACTAAGACGTGGCCTTGAAATGGGGCAAAGACCCCGTTCGACCATGCTGGGTGCGAACTCAAGGCTGGGGAGGGGTGAGACAAGGCTCACCTTGGAAATATCACAGGGGGATGGTTACCCTCTGGTAAACAGCCACATAACTATGGAAAATCACCATTTTTAATAGGAAAACTCACTATAAATGGCCATTTTCAATGGCCAACTGTTAAATTACCAGAGGGTATCGATATATGGGGGTTTCCATCAATGGGATATCCCCAATAGCTGGATGCTGGAAAATCATCCGATGAAAATGAGTTGACATGGGTGATAAAAAGGAGTACCCCCATTTTAGGGAACCTTTATATACCCATTAGATGCCCAATATGGGATGAATGACCGCGAAGCATATATCTTCTTTTTGACCCACACATGTTCCATAGTTATAAGATGGTGCAGATCTCAGCAAGTAGAATCAATCCTGATCTCAAAAAAGCTACTGTTGTGGCTCTTCGATTTTTTGACGCCCCATTTTTTCGTGAAAGTGACGTCCTCTTTTCAGCTTCGGCATTTTTCAAGGGTGTCCTTCATTGCTGAATCCCCATCGTGGCCAGGTGAATCTGCTGGGGGGTCTGGTGCTCAGAAAAACCAGTCACTGCAGGTTTCCAAGCTGCTTATGATTAGTTCGGAGAAGATATGATCCAATACACTGGGAACATTGGGAACTATCACATGAAATCCAAATAAAACTAGCCAGTATAAAGGAACAGCGGCTTTTCAACACCGCGGAAACAGTTTCCGTTCTTGTGGATAAGACATGACGCAAAAAAAAAATCATTTGGGTGAATCCGAACCTGTCAAGACCGGAGTTTTGGTGTGGAACACATATGGCAAAAACATGCAAAAACACACATGCTGTTATGAATTTTGTCAGTGCAAATTCTAAATCCCATCTCCCAGAAGATGTTGTTGTTGTTAGATTGGCTGTGCGATGAGGTACTGCTCCCTGGCACTGCAGGTACCTGGAACCCTGAAGGAGCATGTTATGCAGCTGGCGTTAGCTGTGGGAAAAATGATGGTAATACTTTGGAAGTCAGACATGGCTGATTAGCTGAGAAATCCACGGTTTAACCGAGCATTTTAGATGGTAAAATCATCGAACTAGGTAGGGAATTGTCCGGAAAGCCATGTTTGATCACCACAAGGAAATGCTTTTGAATTGTTGCCTTATTTTCAAAACCCCGAAGAAACTTCCCAAAAATCCCAGAATTGGTGTGAAGATTTACACCATAGGAAAGCCAAACATTGCTAGAGGGTATAAAAATGTGGCTAGGTTACCACATAGCAAAAACTAGTGTGCGCAACTGGATGCCAGGGTGTGGGACAAACCTTAGCCTTGTTGTTCCTTCCGGAACCCTGTCGGCGCGCACGGGGGAGAGCGCAAAACTGCCTGTGAGGGCGCGTTTATCTTCATTTCGCTCACTGTGGGCAGTGTTTCGTGGTGGTACGTTGAAGTTG
>Ga0126342_10015946_pt1 | contig 13128 bp, 16 predicted proteins | sample Cyp1metagenome_FD_92528 | JGI IMG/M metagenome (GOLD analysis project Ga0126342, IMG submission 92528) | Coral microbial communities from Lord Howe Island, Old Settlement Bay, Australia - Cyphastrea 1 metagenome | ecosystem: Host-associated > Invertebrates > Cnidaria > Coral ... | reverse complement strand
CAGATGTAAACAGATGTAAACAGATGTAAACAGATGTAAACAGATGTATGTACATCTGTATGCATCTGTTTACATCTGTTTGCATCTGTTTACCTCTGTGCCTATCTGTTTTTTTGGTTGCTTTTCTTGCAATGTGTCTGAAAACACATGTGTCTTGACGCTATTTCTTTAAAGGGCTAAACCACGACTGAAAGTTAGTTGTAAATGTTATGGTATTACATTGCTATAATGTTATGTTATTTACTTGCTCACGCCGACACCGCATACTACAAGTGACAAGCACAGCATTGAAGCAATGTGATATGTCTCTTGTAACAAACGCACTCTGCAGTCAAGAAAAAGAAATTCTTCTGTTTGGCGGTGGTCCGCGCAATTTCCAAGTTTTGTTTGGCGGTGGTCCGCACATTTTTTTTGGTTAAACTACTTTTTTGTTAAAACTTAGTGGTTTTCAGGCTTGTTTAGCTTCAGAAACGAGAGAATTTCAAAAGCAAGAAAATCAGTGAATCAATGGTTATGGTAGTCAAAAAAGAGCTCAAAAAATCATCAGTTTGAAGTTACGGAAGTTATAACTTAGTTACAAATTAGTTATAATTTGGTTATCAATCATTAAGATAACTTTGGTGTAACTTAGTTATAACTTCTTTAAGTTCACTAGCTAAGTTATAACTTAGCGTGCCCTCACTGCAGGCGTGGCACTTGGCGACATCTGCCTTCACTTTGCGTGGCATGCGTGGCACTTATGCCACTAGGCTGGCTCTGGTGGCGCGCTTGGTTCCCAGTGGACGCCGTTGTCGCCGTGGCTGTTGGCGAGGCAGCCGTGGCACTTGGCGACATCGACCTTCACTTTGAGTGGCAGCCGGGCACTTGGCGACATGGACCTGCATTTTGCGTGGCAGGCGTGGCACTTGTGGCACTGGGCTGGCAGTGTGGCACTTCGTCACACACCATCTTTGACACCACATCTTTCACACACCACTTTGTCACACACCATCTTTCACATACCACTTTGTCACACACCATCTTTCACACACAACTTTGTCACACACAACTTTGTCACACACCATCTTTCACCAAACCATCTTTCACACACAACTTTGTCACACACCATCTTTCACCACACCATCTTTCACACACAACTTTGTCACACACCATCTTTCGCCACACCATCTTTCACACACCACTTTGTCACACACCATCTTTCACACACAACGTTGTCACACGCTCCTCTTTCACACACAATCTTTCACACATAACTTTGTCACACACCATCTTTCACATATGACTTTGTCCCACACAACTGTTTTTACTTCTCGATCCTTCACCACCTCCTTTGTCTTTCCTTCCTTACCCGTCCCGCTACAACATTTGTTGCTCCTTATTGGAAGAAGTTGACTTGTGGGGTTATCCGGTCCTTTAATTTCTGCTTGTTTTTTCAGGACACATGTTCATTTCTGCTGGTTCCCATTTCTGGCGAAATCCTCATTTCGCTGAAATGCCCACTGAACCAACCGTTGACCCAGTTCCCATGCCTCGCGCAGTGCGGCAAGTTGCTCGTCACCTCCGGGTTGCCATTTTCGCGGAGGCCGCGAAGAACAACTTGGGGTGGTACAACTTGGCGTGTTTTCGGGGGTACTACCCCAAGTTTTTTGGGGGTGATTGTGATTGTTCGTCTTTTTTAATGTTTGGCGATGTTTTGGGATGTGTGCAAGTTTTTTTGAAGGTTTCACAGTTTCACATATTTTTTGGATGTTTACACTGTAGGCCATTCTAATATTGAAAGAAGCATCCAGAAAAATATACCCACCAAGAGTGTCAGCGTGTTTGAGATTTAAAAACAACTGGAGAACAAAGGTCATTTGGGGATGGCTCCCTGACCTCCTGCTGCAGTCGATTTGTTGTTCGGAGCAATGTAGATCCGAGCCGCCCAACAGAAAACGAAGCATGGATCTTCAGGTTTGTCGAAGTACAACAACCGTAAACCCATATTTTCATATAGGTTTTCCCAAATTATTCCTGTTTTTTCCTGCATTTTCCATGGCATTTTTCCCCGTAACGACCCAAACAAGGCCAAACTGGGCCCCCAGGCAGTAGCTCCGCAGGCGCTTCTCTGCGAGATCCAAACGGCTCTGCAACTCGCGCCCTAGGTCCTGGTGACGTCTGTTCGTTTTGTGGTGCCCCAGCGATTCATCGCTAAGTTGGTCAACATAACTCCAATCACTTGGGTAAAACAATGCCATAAGCCACCCATGACTGGGAATTGTTTCTACATACCACCTATATATTTATGGTGATGACTGGGGGATGGTTTATGACTTTGTTTTACCCACATTATATATATTTTTAACTTGAAATTGTGGTAGATATATCGGACTAGCTAATGGTGGTTTAAAACATTTATAAATCAAGAACCATGACTGGATATGACTGGAGGGGCACCACCGAACGTTTGGGTATGATGGAGCCATATCTCTGGGTGAACACAACTTATGACTTGGACTTTGGTACCTTGACCCCCATGGTCACATGGGCAAAAACAGCAAGAGATGGAGCAAAAACCGCATATTTTTTGATATCTGGGCCAACCTTAGTTAGATATGACCTAGTATTTCAATCTTTTGCTATCAATGGTTAAAAAATACAAATAGTACATTCACCAGCCAAAAAAAACATTTTTTTGTCAGGTACCTGAGATGAAGCATGATATAATCATCGGAAACCATAGTTCACTTAGGCAGATAAACCAACTTAGCCAAGGAATTAAGGCTATCTCCTTGTACTTTTTGGATCCAGCAGCCCACCCTCTTGGCCGAAACTGGCGTCGTCTCATCCCTTGCCTTGCTGATGGTCTCTGCTGCTTTCCGCAAGTCCTGGCGATTGGTGGTCTCTGCTTGCGGCTGGGAAAGAAAGGGTAGAACCGCTGGGGGTTTTGACCCACAGAAGTTGGGATATGACCCCTATGACTATCTATCTACCTATATATATGTATATATATATACACTTTATATATATACTATATATATATACATATATATATACTATATATAAATAGTAGATATATATATATATATATACAGATATACACTCTATATATATATATATATACTATATACATATGATTATATATATGTATATAATTGTATATTACATATAAAGAGCTTCTTAGTGAAACTGCACCCCCTGATTTTCCTGTTGTGAGGGGTAATATTGCATTCGGAAAGCAACACATTCTTGGGGGAATAAATCTCTGATGCAGTTGCGCTACACAGCAAAACTTGATCAAATTGCTCTATGCCAAAATATTCTCAAAGAAAAACATTTTTACGTGAAAAACACAATCACTCATCGGCATTTGCTACAATCTGATTTGTGACGCGCACATAGTTTGTACAGGAAATATGTCCGAATTTTGTAGACTGTTGGAGTCCGAGTCAAACCCACTTTAAGGGACTTCATCTTCCTTGAAGGACTCTGGTTTCCAGTCAAGAATGAAAGACTACTGCTGTACCCTAAAGAACATCCTTTCAAATAGAAAAAATAGAATGTATTCGCTCTGTTAGGATGTTCATCGACCCCCTTTTTGATGAAGTCTTATCCCTTCCCACACATATCAAATACCCTCCAAACGACCCCTGTAGGGCTATGTAGTATTGGAGGATCATCCCAACCCAACTGGTAACCCTGCTGATCGCAAATCCCTTACATGAATATATTTGTACAAATATAAGAGCTGTTTATCATCCCATTACTAAAGGTTCCTACATGTTCCTACTGATCAATAGCAACCATACACAGCCATAATTTCATCCCATTTATTCCTGGGTTATACTGATGGTTATTATGGTTATTATGGTTACCACTGATTGGTAGGGGGGATGAATTCGATTGACCCGGACAGCCTCGTGCCAGTGCATCTCTGAACCTGAGGTGGGTTAACTGTTGGGTGTGTGGTGATAGCTATACTTGGATGGGAAAAACTATCCATAATTATCCATTAATATGGTGTCAAATTATAAAATGAACTATTATCTTGTCATTAGTTAAACTGTCTATAATTGTGCACTTGTTTGCTCATAATTCTGCCATAAATATCTATGATGATCTATTTTTTTTGGCATTACTTTGTAGCCTTGCGGCCCGGCAGTTTCCAAATGCAGCAGTTTCACCTTCTTTCGTCGCGTGGCTGTGATTTTTTTAGCTAGTGAGGTCGCAGTGAGGTCGTTATAATTCATCCAGAATATGTGAAATAAACCCGTAATTGGGAACTCAACTAACCATGGTTCCATTCACCACCAGCACTTCGCAGGACAATCTAAGTGGTGAATGCTCGATAGTTGCAAGAGGGCAACACCAAACTACTAAAAGGTGGTGCCCCAAGTTCTGTTTATACCCCCATTATCCATCGACATATACAACATAACTATTGACCCAGTGATAATACACAAACGTAGCTATCATGAATGCCATCTTATCCCCATGTAGCTGTCCCTTCAGCCGCACACCTGTTTGCGAGGCCTTTTCGGGTCTGACGGCGTGAGCCATCTGGCAATAGATCGCTTGGGTAGCGATGAAGTGAGAGCGGACAGCCAGCACTGGCATTTTTGGTGCCCACCCGGCAGGCTTTCTAGACCTCAACATCTTGAAGATAGAGCTACATACTTAATTACTTAACAGCTGAACCACTTTGTTCCGATTCCTGAGGCAACAATTCTGCAACATTTAAGCCCAAAGTTGCTAGGTAAAAGGGCTCACTTGTTTTATAGAGAAATATGTCATTCCCAAATTCAAGTTTTCAAATGTCACCAGTTATAAAGGCACCTCAAATTAAAACCTCAAATGTCAGGCCTATCTTCCAAGCCATTATTTTTCCCTTTGTTGACGTCACTAGTTTTGCAGCGTCCAAGCGTCAGGAGGCTTGTTTTTTTGGGCTCTGAATACCAGCTGTCGGCCGGTCCGCAAGCATTAGCAGTCTACCAGTGCTGAAAAGAAACCTACGGATCTGGGCTCTGCAATATCTCATTGCTGTTTGCATGGCGGGGGCACGCGATGTCTAGTTTTCAGGAGCAAACCAAGCACTTTTTTGTGGGAACATGTGTCTGGACATGTCTGAACCATACCTGAACACTAAACCAACAAGAGTGGGTTCTGGGAGTACGTATTTTAACTCCAGGTTTTTGTGCTCATCGGTACAAGGTGGGGTCTCTCAGTTGTAATTTGATTTTTAACCACCCTAAAAACTAAACAACGATGTAGTTGCATCTACCATAAACCATAGAGTTCACTTAGGCAAATAAGCCAACTTAGCTATCGTTGCCATCGTTTGGGGGCCTACCTTGTAGGGGAAACATTGGATAATTCAAAAGATATAGGCCATGGGAGAACATCGGAGATGATCGTGTCATCAAACTCTTTTTCCTCATCAAACGTATGCAGCTTAGTTTCCTAGCAAAATCATTGCAAATCCAAAGTTTGGGCTGGGTGATATCCCTCCATTTATCTACATTTTTGGCTGGCTGATCATTGATCTCATCTGGATCCATGTTAGACATGCCCACATCTGCCATCAAAAGACCAAATGGACATGGTACATGGTCATCCGAAACTCATCCGAAACCACAAATCAAATCGAATGGGTTTCTGAACATTAAAAATACAACTCATGCACTTTCTGTTCAGCACTCCCCACGCGCAACACTGTCACCTCTCCTGCAACCAACAACCACCTTTGGGTCATCAGTTCCGTCATTCGTGCAGCGACGCGTAAAGGCGTGGATTTGATCCATCGCGCTGTGCACCATTCCACGGTTGAATCTGTCACTGTCACCGTGTTCAATGTGGGTATAACCAGGCAGGGTGTAGAAAAGGATCGATCTTTCAGATCTTGAAATTGCCCAACCATCGCATGGTACTCATTGGGGATCATGATTTCAAGTCATGAACACACATGAATACCACCAATTCTGAAACATCCGAACCCGACCGTCATGTTAAAAACTCAAACTCTTTTTCAATACCCTGGTGACATTGAAAAAACCCCATGTACCCCTCCTTCTGATCCCCAAAATAGGTAGTTCATCCCTTGTTCCTGTTCCGTTCCTGGTGGCGCACAGCGGTCTGGATAGGGCGGCGAGGCGAGCAGAGAGACCACGGCGATGGCTCTTTTTTGAGGGAGATGATGGGTATATCGGCATAGAACGGGGATATCATGGGGATAGTATAATTTCATGGGATATACAAAACCACCTTGACATGATTTCAGTTTCAAGACACCTGTATCTATGGCCAAGTCACCCATGTCCCCAAATTGATGTATCCAGTACTAAGCAGGAGTTTTTCAGGGGGAAAGTAGGGGAAACGATTATGCAACCTATCCTGGGTTATATGGAACAAGAGAAGACTGGATAACCCCAAGCAAATCTAGTCTCTAACATGTTGGAACATCGTCCAAAAGGCCGATTGATGTGATCTATCTATATACATGAGTAAGCACACTGCTATCTGGATTCGTCCATATTCAGCTAGAAAATCTGGCAATGAGAAAATGGTACTTACTGTTTAATTCACTCTTTTCTCTTTCTTACTAGACAATACATTAAAATAACAATAATAGTAAATTTTTTATAATTTAACAAAATGCAATTTACGCAGTTTAATCTCTTCTCACTCTAAAATGTCATTCAAGGTGAGGCCCCTGAACCATCCATACCTAAGTTGACTCATCTAATCCCTTCCCCCTAATACTAAACCCCCCTCTCCAAATAATAAACACCTCAGGTAGTTTTTATTATTGGGGTATTTATTATTAGGGAACCCTATAAATAAATTTAAAACCTTAATAATAAAAACTATCGTTTCCGATTTCAAAATCAATTAACATTCTTTTATAACGCAGTTAAAATATTGCCAAAAATTGGATTTCGAAGCGGGCCCTATTAATAAATTTGAAACATTAATAATAATAACTATTTTTTCGGATTTCAAAATCAATAGAATTTCCTTAATTAAAATATTGCCAAAAATTGGTTTTCGAAGCGGGCCCTAATAATAAATTAAAAAACACCCCGGGGTTGACCAGTTTTTATTATTAGAGGGCGAAACCCACAAATGGTAGCTTTATTTTTAAGTTGTTTTCTAAAGGGGATCAATTAAAAGTCAAATAGGCCAATCTGAAATTTTCCAAAAATTGGATGAGATGGACCTTACTTATTTTTTATTATTTGGGAGGGGTTTAGTAATAGGGGGAAGGGATTGACCTGGTTGGCTATGGATTTTGGCGGATATAACATAACTGTAGTTTTATATAGTTAGCATGGCTTTATCAATCAACAACCATCACATTCCTACAGCATTTCACGACGGCGTGGAGGTCCGTTGTTAACGCCCCGCCGCTTACGAAGATCAGGTCATGATTTCCACGCCGCCTTTGCCGCGATACTTGGGCGGTGTGCAACGGAAGTACTTCTCGTGACTCTCCGGCTGTTCATCGTAGGGCCTAGGCAATGGAAAGGTCGGTGACAAGAAAAAAGGCGATGAACCTCCGAACAAAAATCACGAAAGAAAAGAATGGATAAACATGGCCACTTGAAAAACAACATATTCGAAACCAGGTTTGTTAAGACCTCATATGAGGTTTCAGGGGCTGTGCTTGATAAACCCAGCGTATTGAAGATCCTCCTTACCTTCATATTGAAGAAGTGGCTAGAATCTGCCAGAATGGTCTATCTTGACAAATGAACGGTAGGGATAGATGGTATCACCATTTTTAGATACACCACGACATAGTCATCCATTGATGCTCCAATTGAAACACTACTGTTGATTTGAGGGTTTGCGTCGCTACAAAATAGCAAGGCTCCGTATGAGTATGTGCTTCATGTTTCACGTATATGCCACATGCCTCTGCAGGAAACCCCTGTGTCCAAATGTATTTTGATAGTATTGCGCTATATCAAAAATCTTGTCTACCTCCAAAATTAATCAAATTTATGGATCAATGTCCACTCTGGCCATTTTCTCCATCTATATATCCTCCACTTTATATTCAGACAACATGGTTGGTGAATGTTGGCGACATATCAGTGCCTTGTAGTGATTCTTTAACTTTACATCAACACATCTTCTGCAAGGTGCCCCGAGTTCCAAGTTGCTTTATGAACATGAACCCCGTTATCATCCGTTATCCATACATATCTACTGTAAACATCCATAGACGATAGTTACCCTCTGGTAAGCTAACATAACTATGGAAAATCACAATTTTTACTTGGTAAATCCACTATATATGGCAATTTTCAATAGCAAACTGTTCGTTTACCAGAGGGTAATCAACATCTATAAAACATTGATGGAACCAACTTAGCCCAGCTGGACCCCAGGCAACCGTACCGTCGGAAGAGCTGGAAGAGGTTGTGGGTGATGCTGTAGTCACCTCTGGACGCAGCATCGTAGGCCTCCCCATGCAGCGTTCGGAGGCGTGGATGGGATGGTGGACGACCATGGTTGACCGGTTGGAAGAGGGTTTGGAAGAGGGGAATGGTGAAAAACGGAAGGGGAGAACTGTTTTTTGGTGTTGGAAGAGACATTTAAAATCGAGAGCCGTGACAAAATTCGGGTTTTGAGGAAATAAGTGCAAGAAGAGTCGAGTAGACAAATATAGACAAGATAATGCAAGAAAAATCAACTTGGAAAACATTGTGAGTGGGGACAGACAGCAACACGATCATCTGAATCTTAACATTTCCTCTGTTAAATCCACCTGGTCCCAAAAAACCTGTATCAAATTTGTCAACAAAACTTGTTGTGTAGGTTTTCCCCGATGGTAGATGTGTTTACCATTGAAATTTCCATTTATGCAGTTCTGGCCCTCAAAAATTGTAAATGGTTTTTAACGAACTTCCACATTTCAGTCATATGTAACCACCAAGTTGCAGGAACTATTTCATCCCATGGACATATCTGGCTTAAGGATCCCCCTGCACATTTACCAGGTGACGTCACGGCAACCATTTTGTAAGGGACCCAGCAGTTAACCTTACAAAGATCCATGGTTTGGAGTTTATAACATGGGTTGGGCAGGAGGCTTGGTGTGATTCCCCAGCAAACACCGGTGAACCAAAAACAAAAACAAAAATTGGCGCCTTACAAAATGCATGCCCCAAGTTTATTTCCAGGCCCCAAACCCAATCATCTTATAAGCTTGTGTCTTATAGAATGGTTGGTTTGGAAATATGTCTTACTTGTACATGTCCAACTTTCCCCGGGAAACCCCGCAATCTTTTTCCAAAAAACACGCTTTTTACAAAATGGCATGGTTGACCAGAAAAAAATCCTTACAAAATGCCTTCGTTTGTTACAAAAATGCCCCTGGAATGGAACATGGGTCAAGCCATTTCATAGTGGAAATATACAAAGGGATGCTAAAGGGCCAAAACAGTCGGGAATTTCCCATAGCGCACTCTTGAATTACCAGAGGGGAACCGACTCTGCATGGACTCCAAACACACCAGGTACGTCTGGGTGGTAAATGGGGTAATTCTAAGGTAACACGACCAATCGATCAATCATTGTGAGGTCAATAAAGGCAATTCACACCGCTTGGGGCAATTGCCCATGTCTTCAACGTTGTAACCTGTCAGGCACGTAGGGATCAGTAAGACATTGATAGAAGCCAAGGCATTTTTGTTGCCTTTGTTTCAGCTGTCATATTCAAATTTACCTGTCAAAACAACGCACAAATAGATGCATACAGCGACAAAACAACAACAAACAAGCGTGCACCAAGGCGAGCGTTCGTACGCGCTGATATCCGACCAGGCCAATGAAGCAGGACAACAAACCAAGCCGACTGCGAGGATGACATTTCACAATTGTCACAGAACTGCAAAGCTAGTCAAGACGTGACACCCACGCGTCATAACAGCCACGCTCTGTCAACTAAGAGAAAACAACTGTTGACAAACCAGGCAGCAAGCTCATATACTTATCCTATCCTGCATGTCCTCTCTCACAATTAGTAACTAGCAAGTGAATCACAAGCATTCACGGCTTTTGCTGGGCTCACACCGGTAGCAGCTGACAAATTCAATGAATCCAACTTTAACAAGCAGGGAGCTCTGATCCTATCCTGCACACCCTGCTCAACCACACATGAAGCCATGCGCTTGCTGCTCTTGGGGGCAACTACATACTTGGTGGCTCACCCCACTTAGGATCCGTAGGCCATATCATATCCCCGGCGCGTTTTTTTCAGTGGGATAAGTAGGGTAAATCCACTTGTAGCTGGGGTTAAAATCTACTTACGATCCGTGGGATGAGCCACCAAGTATATATCAACAATACATAACCCATACCCTCTGGTGAACTAACGTAACTATGGAAAATCACATTTTCTAGTGGGTAAATCAACTACTTCTATGGAAATTTTCAATAGCGAACTGTTAAATTACTAGAACGTAATTTCCCTCAAACATGTCCTATCTTCTCGTCCAAAAAATCCAACCGATCGTATTTTCATCCCGCACCTCCACCAGCATCCATTCCCGTGGCACGTACCTCTCGGAGGCCATGGCCATGGCAAACCATGGGAAATTTCATGGGGAAACCATCCAAAAAGAGTGGAAACACAGGTGAATCAATAGAGAAAATCATGTGGAACAATAAAACAATCATGTTCTAAAGCACAGCATCCGTATAATTTTAGCGTATGTTTGGGCTATTGATCAACACTAAAATCCGGAGGTATTGAGGCTATTTTCGCTATCCATATCTTTCTTCCTTGTACCAGAACTAGATATATATATATATATCGTTTCAGTGTAGTATTGAAGTAGATAAGAATGATAGTAAATCAATGCCAAGTAATAGAAGTGATTTTCATTTGCTGAAATTTGCGTGTTTCTTGAAATGGGGTACTCCCAAATCATGAGTTTTAGTAGGATTTCTATTAGGAAACCTCCATTTAGGAAAACGGCAAGGCACTTGGGATTTAACATCTTCATCTTCTCCGCCACCGCGCTCGGCGTAACGCCTGGGAGCCTCAGGCGTTTCCAGCGCCGAAGCCAGGCGATCCATTTCCTTTCCGCCAAAGCAATGGGGCTGAAAGCAGTGGTGACCCCAAGGGTGGATTTATGGGATTAATATTTCTATATTGATACAATGTGAGGCCCCCAAGATAGCTAAGTTTGTTTATAACTCCAATAACTATGGTTTATGGTACTTATAACTATAGTTACTGGGGTTTATAAACCAACTTATAACTGGGGGGCCTCACATTGATAATCTTCTACATGATGGGGAAAAACAACCCATATATATAATGGGGATTAATCCATATGAACAATCTATACATGGAGTGTGTATTGATTTCTATGTGGATTGTATGGATTAATAAAGACGAACATAGGTCAATATGCATGAGTGTATGGATTGATATGGAATAGTAATTACAGTATATGGATTAGTATGCATTTATCAATACAAACATAGTGGAATCTATGTCTGGATTATTTCATTAGCTGAACTGATAAACATAACTGCACCACCAATATTTTCCGGTCTGGCCATGGTTTGCCCTTCCGGAATTCAACATGTAACAATGTAAGCCCAACCAACCAGAGCATATCATGGCCATGTGTTTGACAGGAAATTCATCTTCCAAACTCACTTCTTGCAGGGTTCCGATTGTCAGCATGTTTTTGTTCGGAAGAAAGTGAGGTGCCCCAGCTATCTATATATGTTCTTCAGGAATTCAACTGGAGTGACGGGCCAATCTATATAAATCTCCACAGCAAATTCAACAGTTGTTGCAGTAAACAAATCCACCGATAACCTGTCAAAAGGGAGACACATTACAAGGAACAAAGGGGTTTACGTGAAGGGCTTGATCCTAGCTTTGGGCAGAGTTTTGGGAGTCTAAAAAAACGGGGACAGTCACTTCAGGGAACCAGGGTTTTCCCGCCATCAATTTTGAACAAGGTGAGGCCCCCCACTCATAAGATGCTTTATAAACACCATAAACCATAGTTATTTTTCTCATAAACCCGAGTTTATCAAGTTACAGGTCAACTTAGCTATCGTTTGGGCGGATCACCTTGTAGTAGGTTGGAAGAACCCTTTTTACTTTGCAAGCGGGAATATTGACTTAATCAGCGATTCAAACCTGGATGGGTTTGAAACACCAATCCTCCGAAACGTCTGTGGGTTGTTGTTGGTCTTCAAGTTTCCAACCCACTCAATGGGAATTTCAGGATCCTAAAATGGAGGTACGGACGTTAGTACCATATTGTTGGCCTGTTGTGAGGATATTCCCTGAGAACTAGCTCTTACATTGGCCAACAATAAATGCTAGGTGCCTCCAAGAATTTGGTTCCAGTGGCCGTTGATCCACAATCGTCCCACGTACCCAACGACGATGCCTGCAATGTGGGGGTTACATCGCCAACTAATTATAGATTGATATCTACCCACCATGGACTTTACCTGCTTGATCCTGCTTGTAAGCCAACTTATCAATCATAAACCAATTATTTCATCACCTTAGTTGTTAACTTCTTTATTTGTTGAGCTGAACAAAATCACCAGGAACCTATCCAAACATCCAGCGAAACTCTTTATCACCATGCTGAGCTTTTTCTAAATCCTGGTTTTGTGTGGTGAAAAACCACCATGTGCACCCCAAAATCTATCAGCCTTATAGGCTTCCCACATTCCTCCGATCCACAGCCAGATCAACAGCAGCCCAGTTTCGCTTTGACTTCCACATTGGGCGCGTCGTAGAAGGCTGGAGCAATCGCAGCCTCGCCGTAGAAGGATGGCAAAATGATGCCAGCATGATGGTACGAGTAATATAAAGCTTGGGTGAAACGAATCGTTACGAATAGTCTATTGATGCATCACAACGGTTCATGCCTGTTCGATGTTTTGTGAAATTGGGTACCACTTGGATTTGCCTGAGATGGCCCGAAGAAAAATGAAGAGCATTTTGATTCCGAAATCCGGTTGGAACATAAATAAAATTACTTTACTTCGTGTGATCCCCACCATGACATTTATACATTTTGTTACTGGCAAATCTTCTGGCATTCTATCTGACATATCTTCTGGCATTCTATCTGGCATATCTTCTGGCATTCT
>Ga0126342_10015945_pt1 | contig 13129 bp, 14 predicted proteins | sample Cyp1metagenome_FD_92528 | JGI IMG/M metagenome (GOLD analysis project Ga0126342, IMG submission 92528) | Coral microbial communities from Lord Howe Island, Old Settlement Bay, Australia - Cyphastrea 1 metagenome | ecosystem: Host-associated > Invertebrates > Cnidaria > Coral ... | reverse complement strand
CGCGTCGCTTTTACCAGACTCCACTTTATGTATTTTTCCCTCCCCTCTCCCCTTCATTTTTTCTTCGGTTCCTTTCTTGCTTACCTACCTTTCGTGTTCCCCCTCTCAAGTATATATATATATGTATAGTATTGATCTGTATTGATTTTTTACCCGTACATACGGGTAAGCCCTGGTTGTAAAGATGGGTTGGATTTGACTATTACGCAGGGTACAAACCGTACAAGCCCAGGATCAACCCGTCGAGGTTGGTGATCTTGACACATTTTTGCCAACGTGTTTAGTGACGGGGATGTTTGATGCAGTGTTTTCCCTCTGGTAAACGTGCAAACAACTATGGAAAATCACAATTTTTCATGGGAAAATCCACTATTTCTATGGCCATTTTCAATAGCTATGTTTGTTTACCAGAGGGTATGATGCAGTAAACTCGAATATCCTCAAGCAATAGTTTACTTTTTAAACAACACACACACAGATATGTATATATATATAACCACCCGTTTTCGAGAATCTTATGAACCTGTGCAAGAGTGCTTTACCATATTCGTTGTTGGTTGTCTTATCCTCATACTTCACCAAGTATATAAGTTGTGAGATCTTGGAGATATTTTATCCACAATTTCTGGGTTTCATGTTATCCACATGTTTTGGGGCCATCAGCATTCTGAGAGAACACCTTTGAACTGGACTACCTTTGGAATCAACCAAAGCTGTAGAAGTCAGCCCCTTTCCAGAAGATTTACGTTCAAACGGACATTGTGATGGATTTTCCCGCCGTGTTTGATATTTTTTTTGGGCAACAAAGCGGCTCCAGCCAAGCTTTTCCACCCCAAGAGGCAGCAATGCACCTACCCTCTGTTTTCTCCCCAACGTACTGTAGCTGCTACCTGTGGGAAAATGGTCAATCGTGGTTGTCCCCATGGAACTGGAGGGAACTTGGCAATGTTGTCCCGAATGTTGAGCAGTTACGCTGCAGGAGAGTTCATGCTGGCACACTGACTCATTGCTGCCTTGAAATTCCTGTTGAGGGATCCACATGAAAAAAGACATGCTCTTTTGAACCCAGGGTCTCTTAGGGTGTATTTACATGTATTTCCTATGAGGGGAATGGAAAACCTTTGCAGTCACGAATGATCATCATCCTCATTATCATTATTAATGGCATTTATCAGTATACATACATACATACACACACACATATATATATACATATACATATATATTAATATATATATAGAGTCATTTTCTCAAAAAATACCATCAATATTGTTAATTTAGCCATTGAATCCTTATTATACAAGGTGATGCCCCCCAGTTATGTTTGTCGGTTTATAACCCCTAACTAGTTCAATATATGTATCATTTTCCCCAGTGAAACTGGAGTTATGTTCACCACCATTACGTATTGATTACATATCGATTGCCATCGTCATCCCTCAACTGCTCCCCAAAGGCGTCGGTGGCTTCAAAGCTGGCGGAAATCGAAGGTCCACCGTGCTGATGGAAAAACCGGGGGAAAAACCTAGGGATGTTCGGTCGATTCCAGCCATTTTCAGGCCCCTTTCAGTGGGGATTTCATCCACAAAACTTGGGATTTGAGTTGTGGAAAGAACTGGCAGAAATTGGATGAAATTGGGACTTCAGCCAAAACAGAGCCATTTTCATCCAGTTTCTGATAGAACATGATCTTTTGAACAGAGTTTTTTTTAAGGGTCGTGTTCAATTTCAGGAGTGCATTTGCTTGTGACACATGTGCGTTTACGCACTCATGTATATGATATATGTATATATATATGATTATGTATGTATGTTATATATATATCCGTATGGACGCATATACAACACACATAGTTGTAATATGTGCGTGCATGCATGCTCTTCCACGCCATATCTTGGTTGCATTTCTCGACTGCTCAATTGTTTCCATTTGAATGCTGAGATATTCGTTAATTTCTAGGATGGATATGATACCCTCTGGTAAACTAACACAACTATGGAAAATCACCATTTTTAATGGGTAAATCAACTATAAATATCTATAAATGGCATGTATGTAGGCTATGGGCGACCATCGGAACCTTCACATTAAACACAATGGCAACAACCGTTGACCTCATTCAACGCAGCCATAGTGAAGTTCGCCATATCCCAGAACTTTTTCCCACTTAAAAAGCCACAATCGGAGCCTAGGATAGCCTAGGTACAAATCATTTGCACATCATCTAAAAATGATTCCAAGCAGCATTGAAAATTTGCAACTTGAAGCATCAAACTTTTTCCTCATCATTTTTAATAGGTACTTAACTCATGTTTTCCCTAGTCGAAAGATCCGAAAAGGCCAGCCTTTCCCCCCACGCCCCGAGGACTTGGGACGGATCTCAACTTCGATGAGGTGGAGACTTTGCGGGTCATGTCTCAGGTGCCGGTTGGGATCCCCCGGGATTTGCCGGGATCCCCATGGGTTTCACTAGCGAAATGGTCCAATTTCGATGATTATAACGGGGGACCGACATCTCCAGCCTTGGAATTTTGGTGTGAGATATATGCACATCAACCTCAGTGGCATGACCTAAAAATAGTTTGCCTTTCAACATTGGACAGGGTTGAGGTTCCATTGTCTGCCTGGATCATCTCTGGTTGGTGTTAAATCGTCGGACTTCACTGAACTCCAGGGTAACTCCCAGACTTGGTTTAAGGGAAGGTTACAGGATCCCGCTGTATGTGTTTGTCATGGTTTGTCTATTTTTTCTTCGAAATACCAAAAACTCTCATGGTCGATCACTATTCTCCCTCCGAAACAAATGCTTTTTTTGATATTTTTTGGGTGTTCCATTTTCAGGCACACCCAAAGATCATATATATATATATATAATATAATATAATATAATATAATATATTATATATATAATGATATATAGTTGGTATAGTTAGTTGTGTACAGCCCCGCTATATACCCCCGGTATATTTCTTAAATCCCAATGAACTTCGAATTTTTCAGCCCACAGGAACTTCATAGCGCTCTCACGGAGTCGCAAAAGGCGGGGCCGATGGGCCGAGGGGATCTCTAGGGTTATCCCGGTAATCCCTAAAAAATCTATAGCTCTAGATTGATGTTTTTGTGGATATCCCATATCTATATGATATAATGGATTGTAGATGATTGTAGTAAACAAAAAACTATGGTTAACTATGGTTATTTTCATGGTTATAGATGAAAACAGAAGAGTTAACTAATGATATTTTCACAACTATTGATCATGATAGCCAATGGATGTGTATAATGGTCAATGGCTTAATAGTGATAACTATGGGATTACTTTTTTTTGGGGGGGAAACCATGGTTAATAATGACTAATATTGGTTTATGATGGGTTCACGATGCTTCATCATGGAAATTGCCCCTTGGTAATTTGTTACATAGCTGTGGTATAGATGGCCCAATTTGGTCTGATGATGTACCTAAAACGGTGTTTTTCCATAGCGACGTTTATATTACCAGGGGTATCTAGTACTGTAACCATTGAAGGTATCACAATTTTCCCGTTGCTATACCCATTGATTATCACTTGTCACACACACACACATATATATATATATATACATATAATATGTATGTGGGCATCCTGAAGTAGATAGAATATAGACACTTCAGAAAATCATCACTTTTTAGTGCGATTTTTTTTTTGCAAAATCCGTGTTCTATCCACTTCAGGATGACTCCAGGATGACTATCGCAAGCCCCCCGAAAGATGCCAAACATTATGTCCACGATGATGTTTCGATGATACTTTCCCCATCATTTCCAGATTTCTAACTTTTCGGTGTTTGTTGGAGGGTTGCTGTACATACATCATTCTTATTCATTATTCTTCTTATTGTTATTGTCATTGCTAGATTCTGCTAGATGTATACCTACATACCTACCTACCTACCTACCTACCTACCGACCTACCGACATACCGACATACCTACATACCTACATACCTACCTACCTACCTACCTACATGCATGCATGCATGCATGCATGCATACATACATACACACAGACACACAGACATACAGACATACGGACATACAGACATACATACATACATTCATACATACATACATACATACATACAGACATACAGACATACACACATCCATCCATCCATCCCTCCCTCCCTACCTACCTACCTACCTACCTACCTACATACCGACATACCGACATACCGACATACCTACATACCTACATACGTACCTACCTACCTACCTACCTACATACATACATACATACACACATACACACACATACACACACATACACACACACACATACACACACACATACACACACACACATACACACACAGACACAGACACACAGACACACAGACATACAGACATACAGACATACAGACATACAGACATGCATACATACATACATACATACATACATACATACACACATATATATATATACATATTTGCATTACATATCATATATTATACAGTTTGATTACATATCACATATGATGTAGCATTGTATTTATTTATATATATATATATATATGTATATAAGATATTTTGCACAGGGAAGTATGTATGCGTACACATGCATATGCGGTATGTGCGACGCCCTGCTTGTTGTGGTGCAGGAACATGACATTCTGAGAGAGTGGATCACTTATCCGCTATAGAAGTGGCCAGCCCAAGATGGTTTCTGCTTTTATTTCTAGCTGCTTAGTAAACCAGGTTAATCAGTCCACGATTCCATGGTTGTACCTTTTTGTAATTGGGTTATAACCCCACTTCCTTAACCACTTACGATTCGTGGGGTAAACCACCACCCGCTAGGAATGGCGAGCCGAACTGCTGTCAGTGCTGCAGCTGGTCCCTGGGCCTTGCATTGAAGATTCACAGCTTGTGCAGTTGGAGTTATTCATGGATACAACTGTGACTATAAGCGCAATATGTTGGGATATGGGGCCCCTGTAACAATGACTATAGATCTACGACAGTCTCTAATTACACAAAAAAACATGGATCCGCTATAATGTGGGTAAAACACTAAGAAACCATCCCCCAAATCACCATTTTGATAGGTGGTATGGTATGACATTGTTTTACCCACATTATTCATGGATATAACTGACAAAGCGATGGTTATAAACTCTATAAGTTGGGATTTGGTGCCCCTACAACTGGTTAGAGATCCACTTATGACTGGAACCGCACTTCCAAGCAGTATAAAATAATGTGGTTGTCTCACAAAGTTGGGAAACATGGGAAATATCCATTGAAATGGCCATGAAATTAGCATTCCCGTTTGACATGGATTACCAGAATTTTCGCAAACGAAGTAGGGTACCCCATTCCTGGCAGTAAGAAAAGACATGCTGGGGTCCATGCTGGGGTCCATGCTGGTGTATTTTGTTTTCTGATGATTTCCCTCTACTAGATGATTATTCCATATGAAATCGTTCTTTTTTCTTCCCCAGGTGATGACTTTCAGATGAGTACTTTCCCAGATGATTATTTCCAGCTGATTACTATATATATATATAGCCTTTTCCAGACTTTTCTCCTAGAATGTACCTACCACTTTTCCAGACTTTTCCAGACTTTTCTCCTAGATGAGTACTTTTCCAGATTATTTTCCAGTATCTTCCAGTAGAATCTTCCGCAAGGCACCATGGATAGCATGTGCACAGAGGCCTCCTTGCTCTCGACTGCCTTGATTGACCTCACCAAGAAGATCGAACAGGTGGAGCCCAGGATAGCCCAGAGTAGTCCCGCTAGGAACAGGGTATCTAGCCCATGAACTATCGAGACTATCGTTATATAACTTATACCCTCTGGTTATGACTAACATAGCCATGGTATAGATGGCCCATAGAAATAGATGATTTACCTGGATTTACCTATTAAACATGGTGATTTTCCATGGCTCATGTTAAATAACCAGATGGTATATCTAGCATAAACCATAGTTACCTTAGTCATATAGCTACTATGAACCATAGTCATAGTGAATCCATGATACAAGGACATATTCAAAGTTGCTGCTGAAACAAGTCACTTGTATGGAAACCACTATAACTTAGTTGATAACTGTTGACATGGAACCCAAAAATGCAATATACCCTGAAAGCAGAAAACCGGATATGTTATTCTCCGGAGGGTGTTGCCCCAACAACATCTGATTGTTTTTCCTTCCTTCGATGGTTGTAGGTGCTATCTGCGCCCAGGTCCAGCTGAATCACACGGAGCTGGCCATTCGAGTCGCGCGGATTTCATGGGAAAATCCTTGGGATGGGCCGCAGGAGAGATTCTGGGGAAACCCAGACATTTCTAGGGGCAGAATGGACCAATGCCATCAAGCCACACCCCAAAGCAGGTGCTCTGGTCATGCGTTTTTTGGTTTCATAGTCCAGTTGGGAAGATCGACCAAAAACCCTGGAGGATTGGCCATGCCCATCTCGTTGCGAGTTTTGGTACTCGCCACAGCCGCTACGGAAAAAAGTTCAAGGAGCTGAACAGAAATAAATCCAGGTTTGATATTCATGTTGCCACCAATGTGATACACGCACAAACACATGCACGGGCCCCCACACACACATACATTGGGATGATATTAGTTATATGTATATATATATATATATCTATATGTATATATATATATATGTGTGTGTTTTGGGTTGCAGGTATTTATATATATACAATACACACGCATACGTATATATATATATATATAGATAGATCGATGGATAGATAGATAGATAGATATATATATAGAGCAACCCCTGAAAGATACTGTAAGTGTTTCCAGCAAGGTATAGACGATGTTTCCTCCATATGTTCCAGTTTTCTAACTTTTCTATCTATTATGGGGTTGCTATAGATATGGATGGACTTGGATTCTTGGTGGTCGTTCGCCTGAGCCAAGGCTGCTCCCCTCACGATTGGTCGAAAGTGAAGCGGATGCCCGGGCGGCGGCAATGCAGGAATGGGCAGATCGGTTCCAAGACTCGGAAGTTGCTTGGAGAACAATATTGGTACCATTGGTAACTATGAGGTATCGTTGATAACCATACAATGATACTATGAAGTTGATACCTTGATCTTTATTAATTATCATTGGGTGATCTTTGTACAGTTGCTAAAATTGATAGTGGATGATGATAGGAAGGGGAACTTGTTTATTGCGCCGGTGCATAGTTGATGGATGCTCATGGTTTATCAAGTCGATTCTTGGGAATCTGTCATGGCCAGCGAAAGATTTTAGCCTTTTCCGTCAGGATCTTTGAGCACAGAATCATAGAGAAATATAGAAACACCAGGGCGCTCACATCTACATCATCTAGATATATACCCTCTGGTAAACTAACATAACTATGGAAAATCACCATTTTTAATGGGTAAATCTACTATAAATGGTCATTTTCCATAGCTATGTTATATATCTATAAACATCTCCATATTTGCATATTTACATATCTACGTATCTGTACGCAAGTTCCTCTGTGTAATTTGATTGTCTATGGCTATTATTCTTGACCCAAGTCCTTTCAAAGCTGCTGCCTGGCATCCGTAATTTGCTGTGATCCAGACAGGCAACCGCAGATGTTTCACCCCTGCATGACTGCAGCGCGCAGAGGCTGTATGTGAAATTTATCAATCAATTTCAGCCAGAAATATGGGAAAAGTGATTCACGAGCTGAAACAACTTCTCCCTTTTTCTTTGTGGTGGCAGTGTATCTTAGACCAGCACAATGTGGCAAACCATGGTAAACTTCCATTTTACGATTACTGTTTTAAAAACATTTATATATGTTGTTTGGGTTTGCCACATTCAAAAGAATAATGTTAGTAAAGCCATAAAAACCATCCCCAGTTTTCCCATATTGACCATTAATTTAGTGTACATGGCTGGTTTATGACATTGCTTTACTACCATCAATGGTGATTAATGGTGATTAATGGTTACCAATGGCGGTTAATGATGACTAATGATGATTGAATCAAAAGTGTCAAATCATGGAGCGCACCAATGGTTGGACTCAGCGTTGTTGCTGGTTACCCTCTGGTAATTTGTTACATAGCTATTGAAAATGGCCATAGCAATAGTGGACTTACCCATCAAAAATGGTGGATCTTTGCATAGTTTTTTTGTATTACCAGAGGGTAAACACTGCATCAAACATCCCCGTCAACACGTTGGCAAAGATGTGTGAAGATCACCAACCCCGAGGGTAAATCATCCGACATTTTCATGGTTTTTCAGCTGAAATCAAGTCCAGTGCCGCTGCCAGATGTCTCACCCACGACCTGCGGAAGAAGCGCAACACTGCGATGCCAAAGTCAGGGCGGAAGGGGGCTGCGATCTCCCCAGTTCGAGCCCAGTTTGATCACCCCAACTGGATGGGTGAATTCATCTGCTAATGTAGGTAAAACAATGCCATTTTTATCACCCATGACTGGGAATGGTGAACATACCATCTATAAAAATGGTGATTTGGGGGATGGTTTGTGATATGTTTTACCCGCATTAGTGCTTTCTTTTTTTAGCTGCTATAGCTGCTATAAATGGAACATAACAATAAACAGCAAAACACATTTTTTGTGGAGTATCAAAGGTTGACCATGAGATGATGAGGTGCGCCTAAATAAGAATCAAGTTCTTGGGTTTTTGTGAGCTTACGTTCTGTTTTGTAGGGGACGTAGCATCATGGATGATCGATGATTCTATCTAGATATATGATTATGATATTGATGATGGTGATGATGTTGATTATGATGTTGATGATGATGATGATGTTGATTATGATGTTGATGATGATGATGATGTTGATGATGATGATGATGATGTTGTTGTTCTTGATGATGATGACGATATGGTGATTGAACTTGATGATGATGGTGATGATGATGATGGTGATGGTGATGGTGATGATATGTGATGATAATGATGATGAGAAAAACATACATACATACATACATACATGCATGCATAGATAGATAGATGGATGGATGGATGGATGGATTGGATTGGATTGGATTGGATTGGATTGGATTTGATTAGATTAGATTAGATAAGATAGACAGATACACACTACACCTATGAAGTCAAAAGAGTGCACGGGACGCAGACGGATTTAGCTGGTGCTCACTTGTGAACATATCAAGGAGGTGGGGGATGTGGTTTAACCTAGCAGCTGGGGCCTATTCTAAATGATCCCATGAAAATCAGGGGACACACACGCAAACAATTTTAGAGTCATAAACCACGAGTTGAAGATGTTTTACGGTTTTTGTGACCCCCTGTTTTTTCTTTTACTTCTGTCTCCCACTGCAGCTGATTCACACTTGATAAAATGGTCCAATTAGATCTGGTGAAAGCCGGTTTTGAAACCTTTGGAAACGGCGGAGACATCCATTTCCAGTATCTCAAAATGAAACATACTAACAGGAAATCTATTCCTGTCTATGGCTGACATTCAGTGGGATTTCCTTTATTGATGCTGATTTTCCATCCGCGTCGCCGCCTCGCCTCTTGGACCGGAGATGCAACAACCAGCAGACTGGCATAGATATAGCATAGGTCTGAAGAAAAGCTGTAGACGGAAAGCACAAAATGGTCCGAATAGCACTTTCGAACTTTCGGTTGGACGTTTGTTGTTGATTTTCGGAGTCAAAATTTCAATTGCGAAGGCAAGTGATGGTGTTTGTATGTGAACGTATGCCTTGATGTGCATAGCTGTGCATGCCATTGGAATTCAGTAGGATCAGAAATGGGGCCCATGACACAAACATATCTGAGCATTCTTTTCTTGATTTTCTTATCTATTTGTGAATGGTCCAAGCACAAAGATACAGGTAATTTTCATAGTCTTCCACCCGGGAATTTTTAGCCCATAGCCCCTAGCCGTTCATGCAATTTGACTTCACCTTGAGGGAAAATAGAAGAGACTACTTGGATGTGCATCCCAGTAAGTTACTTACACACACACATATATATATATATATATGTATATGTATATGTATATGTATATGTATATAATCATGTGTATATATATATATATTTACACATATATATATACATGATTTTATACATATACATAAAATGGATATACCTCAGTTTTCAACGTGTTTATATCCATTATATACATAATATAAATATACATACGCACGCACACACACATATATATATATATATATGCATATTACATAAACCACTTACTTACTAAGTGGGATGCATATCCTTCCCTAGTCCTCCGGTGTCCTTTAAGAAGGGTTTGCCCAACGGTCGCGTATTTTCCACCCAACGCTTCCGTGACCGATGACGCACCAGCGGAATGGATTGCTGGAAGGCCATGGCTCGCACATCGAGTTCCAGGATCTCCAGTGGCTCGCCGAAGTCGGGGAGGTCATGGCGGTCATGGTGTCATGCTTGGTCAATCGATGTGAAAACGAATGATGTTTACCCGCTGGTAATTTGTTACATAGCTATTGAAAATGGCTATTTATAGTGGATTTACCCATTAAAAATGGTGATTTTCCATAGTTATGTTAGTTTACCAGAGGGTAATGGTGATTGGTGATTCATGGTGATTCATGGTGATTCATGGTGATTCATGGTGATTAATGATGATTCATGGTGATAAATGGTGATTGTATAATGGTGATTATATAATGGTGATTAATGGTCGGTTGGATTACCCTAAAGGGTAATTTTTCACATAATGTGGGAAACCCAATAATACACTTAGCATTAGCATTATGGTCATGGCAAATAGCACCCAATTATGGTGACTTTGGGTATGGTTTATTCTTGGGTTTACCACATAAGCTGTGACACATCACCATTTTTAGTAGGTAAATCCCCTATAAATGGGCGATTTTCCATGGCTGTATTAAATAGTTACCAAAGGGTAGGTTAAGCCATTAAATAATTGGGGATGGTGATCCATCCATTTTCATAAGGCTAGATAAATAAATAAATAAAACTACATATTGAACCTTCGGGATGGCGCTGGAGCGAGAGAGAGAGAAAAATATGAATAATAAATAAGTAAATAAACAAATCAATCAGTAAATACATATATAAATGAATAAAACTAATCTATCTATCTTTATATATATATGTATATGTATGCCCTTTGTATACTTGGGGAATCTCGTCCAAGATGGTGGAATGACCATAGCTTTGATTCTCCCATCTATCTTGTGCCCAAGATAGCCTGGACTTAAAACTGGCAAACCATGCGTTTCAACGACCACCCGACGGGCTCCCCCCTGGTCATCCCAAACCGATGGTATGCTGAAATACAGCGACAGCATGCGACAGCTTTTCCTGATTTGGCCGATAGCTTCATTTTCAGCCCAGTCTTTTGACTTGTCTTGCAGGGTGCCTTAGATGAATGAGTGAATTACCCTCTGGTAAATTCACATAACTATTGAACATTGCGATTTATGGTTGATTCACCCATGAAAAATGGTGATTTTCAATAGTTATGTCAAATTACCAGAGGGTAGGAGAATTCGGCATCAGCCAGATTCGATAGTTTCAACATGACCATCTGACATCCTCCTGAGAAGCTGACCCGACAGCTGGTCTGGACGGATGGCCATGGATGTGTAACTACCAGGGTAGTATATAAGTAGTTCAAACCCACAGATACGTGGTTGTTACACTAATATCCATAATCTGAATCATTGAATCAATATGAATCAATATGATAATATGAATCAATAAGCAATCTAGTAACTTGGCGAGTTACTCGTTAACTAGTTCATGTTTACACCAGATCAATCCACACCGAACGCCTGGCTCAAGCATCCTTCGCTATGGGCCCAACGGCTGGCCCAACAACCCGACGGAGTCGGAGGCAATGGAGGCACCTGAGACGATCCTGGCAGAAGTTGGCATCACCTTTGAGGAGTGATGAGAAAACATGGGACATATGGGATTTTTATGGATTTTTCATTCATACATACATACATACATGCAGACATGCAGACATGCAGACAGACAGACAGACAGACAGACAGACAGACAGACAGACATACAGACAGACAGACATACAGACATACAGACATACAGACATACATAAAGACATACAGACATACATACATACATGCATACATGCATACATAGATACATACATAGATACATACATAGATACATACATAGATACATACATAGATACATACATAGATACATACATACATAGATACATAGATACACAGATACACAGATACATAGATACATAGATACACAGATACACAGATACATAGATACATAGATAGACACATAGATAGACACATAGATAGACACATACATAGATATAGACAGATAGATAGATAGACAGACAGATAGATAGATTGATAGATAGATAGATAGCTAGATAGATAGATAGATAGATAGATACATAGATAGATACATAGATAGATAGATAGATCGATAGATAAATAATTAAATAAATAGATAGATACACATATACATGGATACAACGATACATGGATGCATAGATACATTAGATTCATTAGGTACATTAGATGCATTAACATAGATACATCAGACACATAGATACATTAGATACATTAGATACATCAGATACACTAGATACACTAGATACATTAGATACATTAGATGCATTAGATACATTAGATGCATTAGATACATTAGATACATTAGATACATTAGATACATTAGATACATTAGATACATTAGATACATTAGATACATGAGATACATGAGATACATGAGATACATGAGATACATTAGATACATTAGATACATTAGATACATTAGATGCATTAGATGCATTAGTTACATTAGGTACATTAGGTACATTAGATACATGAGATACATTAGATACATTAGATACATTAAATACATTAGATACATTAGATACATTAGATACATTAGATACATTAGATACATTAGATACATTAGATACATTAGATACATTAGATACATTAGGTACATTAGATACATTAGATACATTAGATACATTAGATACATTAGATACATGAGATACATGAGATACATGAGATACATGAGATACATGAGATACATGAGATACATGAGATACATGAGATACATGAGATACATGAGATACATGAGATACATGAGATACAT
>Ga0126342_10015944_pt1 | contig 13129 bp, 10 predicted proteins | sample Cyp1metagenome_FD_92528 | JGI IMG/M metagenome (GOLD analysis project Ga0126342, IMG submission 92528) | Coral microbial communities from Lord Howe Island, Old Settlement Bay, Australia - Cyphastrea 1 metagenome | ecosystem: Host-associated > Invertebrates > Cnidaria > Coral ... | reverse complement strand
GTGATTTCATTGATTTTAATGGGATTTAATGGTGATTTCATGGATTTTTATGGGATTTAATGGTGATTTCATGGATTTTAGTGGGATTTAATGGTGATTTCATGGATTTTAGTGAGATTTTAAGGTGATTTCATGGATTTTAGTGGGATTTAATGGTGATTTCATGGATTTTAGTGAGATTTTAGGGTGTTTTCATGGATTTTAATGGGATTTTATGGAACATATCATCTACTTGGGGCCAGGACTGGGGTGAAATCATGATATCAACGAAGAGTTCACCTCCGTGCCCGGTCATATGGGATTTGAGCTTCCTTTTTGCAGGAAAAACTCAAGGGGATGTGATCAATATGGTTTCAACTAGTGTGGGTTGTTATTAGGGACGTTTCATGACATTTATCCTCAAACTAATAAAATGCTACGGGACATGCGCCATTTAGTTCAATGATCTAACTGAATCTAACCATTAGAAATGGTGATTTTCCACAGCTAAGAAGTTACCAGAGTGTATTGATGCTGATCCCATTTAAGGTGAGTCGGCTTCATCCCATATGGCTGAAGCATGTGGAAAAACACGCGAAACAACTCGTTGCATTCATCATTAAATCCCGTTGACGGATCAATCCTCTGAAAGGTCAAGACATATTCCAGATTTGAGGCCACTAAGATCAAACGTCAGCTCAGATTTTCTGCTTACCTTTCGACATACAAAAATCAAAAAAAGGCTGGAAACAGTGGGGGTTTCGCCACCATTTGTAGATCATTTTCCAAGGATTTCCCCATTCCTTTTCTACAGCTCGGTTTCTCTCCAGTGATTTTGGCATCCACTGAGCACGGCACTGATACTTGCGCTCACCGCTCCTGAGGTCGAGATTGCGGGATCTGACAAGACCAGTGGGAAGAAATCATCTTGAGAGCTCATTCTAGGATCTGAAACAACTTCTGAATATTTTGCCATGGGTATATCAAAATATGATCTGAAACTGCTGAAAGCCTCCATTTATCCTCCATTTCAGTCCGTTGGAGCCTTTTTTGGCTCAAGATTTGCTGGGTGCCCAGGCTTGCCGTTTTCGTATGGACCGATGTCCTTCACCTGCACATCCATGCAGATCAACCAGCCATAAACAACAATCCAATATGAATGTATACATAATATAAAATATACACATCCATGGAGCCACGTATGCAAGCCAAGGAAATCACACAAGATCAATGTGTATCTATTTGTAATATTGCATAATATATATATATGTACATGTACATGTATGGCTTTATAATGTGTATATTTATATATATATATAGATAATATTATGTATGGTTACATCCAATGCATTGTACGTAGGTGTTTATTTATGCACATGTCCAGAGAGATGTAGAACGTATGCAACGTCTCTGAGACCGCAGTGCTCATCATTCACGATGTCAATGGGCTTGCCTTTCTCAAAGTTGGGGACAACCGAGTTACAGATGTGATGCTGCAATTGACCTCCCCGGTTTCGACATTCTTTTTCACATTTTTATTGAACAAAATCTCATGTCTGCAAACATCAGGGCAACCAAACCAAGCAACCAGTGGCAGCCGAGAGCCTCCACGTTGACCACGTTCCAGATTCGCACTTGGGATAGGCATGAGTCTGGGATGAGGCATTCAAAGCGGATCTCGGTAGCGCAGCGGATGATCAACGACCTCTGATTTGGGGTCCTCCGGTCCTAGGTTTCCAATTTCCGGCGTCAGTTGCCCCCAGCAACATAACGGAGCTTGCCAAACCGCTATTGTTAGGGTAAGAAACATTAAGAAACCCATGGTAATTACAGTAAGATTAATTAAGAAACCAAAAGAAACCCATGGTGTCTGGGACTCAGACACTGTTGCCTCCAATGTAAAGGTTCACGCGAGGGTTCCTGGCAGTTTTTTCCGTGTGGTGATCTCATCTAGTCATTGGTGCTCGATAGGGGCGAGCACAATCCCAACTATATCACTATATTCGACACCACCAGTGATGTAGTCAAGTCAATTCTATATGCCGGTTTTGGCTTAAATGGTAATTTTCGGAATGGTGTTTCATTGAGTTTACCACATTGTCATGATCCCCTACCCACAAGATCCAGCAGCACTTGCTGGGTGACCGTTCACTGCTGAATGGTGATCGGAAGTCTGACGTACTTCTGTCATTCCAAAGTTGATAAGGCTTATTGCAGCCTCCAAGCTAGCGACTTTACTTGAAACAGCATGGAAGTGGATATCCCCCTATACGTGATGTGCACATAAGTGGGACAACCATCGTCGCCGCTGCGTAAATAGGCTTCTTTATGGGTGGGTTAACCCAAACATTCGATATGCCAAATGCCAATAACGGTAATCTTAATGGGAACATCATGATACACCATTGGATCTTTCAGGCACATTTTTCGGCAAACTCATATCACCTCATATGGAGGTTTCCTAAAAAAGGGGTACCCCTAAATCATCAATTTTAACAGGATTTTCCATTAGATACCATCCAGTTTAGGTACCCCCATTTATGGAAACCCCCATATCTACCCTCTGGTAATTCAACATAGCTATTGAAAATCACCATTTTTTAATGGGCAAACCATCTATAAATATCCATCAGTCAGTCTTCAAATCCCTTCTTTCACAGGGTTAAATCCATTTCAATGGCTCGAGAAATGTCGCAGATTTGGACAAAGCCACCGAGCCACCTGTCGCTACGATTGGTCCCATTGACGATTGGTTTCATATCATAATTATGTTGTTTAGATCATTGTTCAATCCCCAAGTGAACAGTGTTCAAAAACCTTGGTCATTTTTTTGGTCATGGTTGGTTAATAGGATGTCTATGGATGTCTCATGATGGATTGTGATAATTGCCACTGTATTGGATAGTGCAACACCGCAAGACCCTATAACCATCAACCAACAGGATTTTGAACATTGCTTGTAGCGCTGGCGCACGCGTAGGCAATGTCTTCCACTGTGACCTTGTTGCCAAAGCGATCTCGGACCTTTCGACCTCGCGGCAATGGCAACAACAAGACCTATGGACCTATCATCTGGTTCGTGGTGCAATAACCATCTTGAAACATATGAGTTCGTCAATGGGAAGGATTATCCCATATATGACATGGAAAATAAAACATGTTCCAAACCACCAACCAGTCATGATTGGTAGATATGTTCTGGGTCCCAATATCCATGCAGGATGTGAGTGCAAGGTAGTCATGGTGTTCTCACCTACAATAATGGTGATGTAACCAACGTAGTCTACGAGGAGTTGTACCGGGCTAATCACAGAATTTGCTCTGTTTCAAAAGGAACGGGAACACTCAATTGCCAAAAACATGTCGGGGGAAACATTTGCATGACAACATGTCATTTTGCATGGTCGAAGCCAGAGGTTTCCTTCAGATTTTCCCTTAATTACCGTATGTATTCGGACCCAAAATGGGCAATTCATTCATGTATATGCATATAAACATATATGTAAATAAATATATATATATATACAATATTTTTTACCATTGTCTACATGTATATAACTTAGATAAGTTAGATAACTATCAAATAGTGAAATGCACCAGATTGGGGATTTGGTGTTATTCTACGATCCCAAAATTCCCAAAAAAGTGAACCACCCCCGTAGAAGCTATGGTTGTGCATCCCCACAAAAAATGGTATGCTCTCAACACGGGATGTGATGGGATGGCATGGCGCATTGCTACTGAGGGTTGTACTTGTGGTCGTCCACTGATTCACCACCACTTGATAGGTGCCTCAGAGCAACTGCAACCACCAACATTTTGATGTTATTTTTTGCATCTGGCCAGTTGAATCCCCTGGAATTTACCCTCTGGTAATTTAACATAGCTAATGAAAATGGCCATTTATAGCAAGTTTTCCCATTAAAAATGGTGATTTTCCATAGTTTTTTGTATGTTTACCAGAGGGTACCACCCAAATTCATGGGGATTCACCAACTGAATTCTTTTTGGCATCTGCCCCGGGCAGTTTTTTTTTCTCCCCCGGCCTGAGGTACCCGCCAGGTGGCACGTTTTTGAAGCTGATGGTTTCGGGGCCATGACCACTTTCTGGCGGAACACGGTGAACAAGTTGGGCTGGTGAAGTTGGGTTTGTCCAAACTTGGGGGATTCACCCCGAATTTTCTATGGCCATTTTAAGAAGGAACATGTAAAAAAAGGGGTACTCCATCAAGAAACTTCCGGGGAAGCGAGGTTGATATGATTTTCATGGTGGTTTTGTGATTCCAAAAGAGCTAAGTATTTTGATTTGTATCTCATCCATCCACTCACCTCATTCATTTGTGTTCCAGGATCTCAAAGTGGCAGAGTCACGTTCGTCGACATCAAGGAGTATGTGGTGTTCCTGGTTCCAGTCCTGCCAGAGCCCCAGACCAACGGGGGATGCTGGAGAATCTATGAGAAACATCAGGTTTGGTGGTTACATAAAGGCGGCCCCCCAAAAAGTGATGTTCACAACGGTAAAATGGGAAATACTACGGTGGATGGAAGAAATCCTGCACTAGTTGGTAGATGGTTTATCTCCTTATAATCCCATTATTTAAAGTATATCATATTTACGAACAGTTACCAACTGGTGCAGGATTTCGCAACCATCCACTGTAGGACACCTGCTGCAACTTCAATCGCTGGCACGAGTCTGCTGGCATGTGGTAGACCCAGTCGTCAATCCCCAATTTTCGTCAATTTTCCCATATATCTTTGATGGTTTCCTCAGCCATGTCTGGAAAGAAAAAAATGACTTGGGGATTCGTCTGATGATCATCCCATTCAAAACCACCAGTATGCCATCAATTCTGTTGGCTGAATTGCAAGTTGACCACACACGATGCGGGTGAAAACAACTCATCGGCACTGGAGTTTCCCTGGCATTCGCTGCTGGACAGCTGACTTTTTTTTCACCATTCGCATTCACCACTTGATTTACCTTTCATAGGGTCTAATATTAGAAGGGATATTGGATAACGAGCGATCAGGATCTCATGGGATATAGTGTGGATGAACCAGCCATAATTTGGACTTGATGGGATTGAGCAACTCTACTGTCAATCTGTTTTTTTTCCACAGCTGACCTGTTTCGTTGGGACGATACAATTTTAGGAGCAGATGATCACTATTTGGAAGGACCAACCCGAATTAACCGATCAGAGTTTATTAATCGGAGTTGATATTATTCATGGTTTATGTCGCCATTAATAACGTGGTTGCTGGCACTCACTAAAAAGAGGTGAAGGTTCATATGGGGTCTCTCGACCCCATATGTGATGTTGCCCTTAGTGAGTCGGGGGGGAAGCCAAGTCATACGATTCCGTATCAAATTTCCCAAATCCCAACATACATGAAAATAAGTATTTGCTATCGATGTCACCCCCCCCAAATGAAGTAATCAACAAAGGTTTTGATATTTTCACCCTCTTGGTGGCATGGACCGGGGTCCCCCTGGATTTCATTTATGGATGTAGGTTCGGGCTTGATTTCGTTTTCATTTGGGCCCAACATTTGATAATATTTGATAGCATATCTTCATGTTCTGAACTAACATGGGCCCATGTGCACCCTTCGCGCAGAGAAGATGCGGATGGAGCCCTAGATTTAAGAAAAAATAGAAACCAGCACGCGGTGCTTAAGGATCAAAACGTCCGAAGGATTTCCGAACCCTTTGTCATGCCGTGCTTAGGCAGGCAAAACCGAGAACAGCTTTGGATCCTTGAACCTTCAAGAGAAAGACTTCTTGGAGACACTACCACATTGTTGTTGCAGGAACTACCTATTTTGTCAGGTGTCAGTGTCAGCATAAGCGAAGTCTCCTGTTGCAAGTTGAATCTGGGGTGTCTTTCTTGTCTGCCATGTTAGCCGAAATTACAATGAATCACAAAAATGAAATTTCAAACGGCCCGTCCCTGCACAATGTCCTTTCCAAGAGGGTACAGTTATTGCATGTTTTGACCCATTTCCATATCCCCATCGTTGCAAATCGCATTTTCTGCCCATGCGACAAATGTTGGACAAACAATGATACCGCGAACAAGATAAGTGGTGATTTTTGATTCCTCCTGGCTGGGATGAAACATTGTTTGAAATGGCGGGTAAACAGTAAAACGATAACGCTAACAATGGTAGTATATAATCATAATACAAGAACCTAATTGATGATAAACCAATAATAAGAATATCTAAAAGGTATCACAATATATACTAAAAAGTAATAGCAATAACCATAAAAAAACGAACTTTTTTTCAAAACAACAATCATGCTCCCTCCAAAAAACCACCAAATAGCGTTCGACATACTCGCTCTACGTTCGTGACGTACTATGGAAAATTATATTATTAAATTACCGGAAATCTTCCATGTAAAGTCTGGATAAATTATAGTTACTAACCAGGATTTTTTTTTTTAAATATTATAGACAATAATCACATTTTGATTCTACATACTAGTAATAAACATAATGTTAGTAAATCATGGGACAAAATGGGCCATGGCTTCCATAGCAAACTGTAATAAACATCCAGAGGGTACTATCCAATATATCCATGCATATCATTCATTGACCCATTGTCATGCCATTCTATTCCCACTAATATTTCATAAACATGTCCAAGTATTCAAGTATTATATCATTAACAAATCATGAAGATATATCTTATTGATATTTCCACTAATATCATCCATCATTAAGCCATTATTGTTGTTCTCTGGTGGGTCTATGTTCACCGGTTCATGCTATTCATGTCACAGCTGTCCTTGGCGTGCCTGGCCCATCCGTTGCAATTGATCCTTGAACGTTCGACGTGGCTTCAGAGACGAGATTTGAAGAACCACCATGGGATCTTATGAAGACAATTACTGATATTATGTAAATACAATGGGATCTTACTAAGACATTTACAATGGTATCTTACTAATATCATGTAATTACTGCATTTTATGGAATATTACATGATATTACTAAACATGATGGGATTGCATGTTACTAAACAGAATGAGATTTGACTCAGTGAATCACATTGGGATTCAACATGGTTCAACGACCCAATATAGACACTTTATCGTCGAGGATATCCAGCAGGAGCTGAGTAGATTCACCAGGATTCCAAGAAGAATGCCTGTCAAAAATGGGACATGTCATCACTTTGCCTTCGTCGCATCTGCTGGAGATACGAAGAATACCTAAATTCCTATCTGTTTGATATACAATCCTATTGCGATTGGGTAACACAAGTGACCCATTTTATAGCGAAAAAACTTCTGTGCATAGTCACCAGGAAAAAATGCATGTTTGATATACCACAAGGTGACAGAGATGGTTCTCATTTTGTGGTAGACCTCCATGAGGTCTAGGAGTGGAAAGGCTCCATCTTAGAGGGATGATGAGTAGTTCTGGACGCAAGGAGTACATTCAGTACCTGGTCAAGCCGGGGAAAGAAATTTCGGCTTGTCTGAATTCCTGTATGGTGCAAAGCTTGATCTTTCTGACGTGCTTTGGTGTCCCTTCACCAATCTGCCGGGCACCGGGGCACCGCACTTGGGATATGAATCCTCAATACCACTTCTGTAGCATCGCTTTTGCCTAGGTCTGCATGACAAGACCCTGGTCATCCCTCTGGTGGCGAGGCCGGCCCGCATCTGTTACGTCTGTGATGTACGTTATATATAGATAAAATGTGATCTATCAATCTGTATACTATGTATGTATATATATATATATGTATTATACATATTGCATCACAAACAACAGAGTAACTTGTATATAAGTTTAATCTCAGGTATATTGCACCATATATATATATATTATCACACATATATATATACACGTATATACATAAACACATAATATATGTAAAGGCATATACACATTTATGTGCAGCATATGCATTGTCCAAACATTAACTACATTAGATACGTGTATAAATTCAATTGTCAATCCTTTCAACCTTTCATCAAGTGTCTAAATTAGATAAACCATATCCGGCCAATTATGTTCAAATGGGCCTGCATCAAACTTGGGTACCCCCACTACTTAGATGTTTACAAACTGATATCGGTGGTCGCGGTCCGACATTTTGACCCCCCAAATGACCATTAGATCAACCTGCCAATGGTCGCCGGTCGCCAAGGGCGTGGCAGGTCTGAGGCATAACGCACGTCCCAAAAGACCTCGGACCAAGTGAGACTTCCTCATAGACTCAAAACAAAAGTACATAGTCTTTCAGCCACTTGAGAAGCTTTGCAAATTGCCAATTTTTCACGGACTGCCCTTGATGCACACACACACACGTATGTATGTATGTAAGTAAGTATGTAAGTAAGTAAGTATGTATGTATGTATGTATGTAAATATGTATCAATATAGAATACACACATTTTCATGCATGCGCATCTTGATTCCTATACATGTAATTATTTCCATGTAATTCTCACCTATCGTCCATCTGTCTATCCATCCCTATCTCCATATCTATATCTATATACCTCCCGAACGCCCGGCTAATGCTTGTGTACCGGCTCGGCGCACCCATTTGTCATACTGGTTGTAGGCTTTCTGCTTGTACGAGAGACAGAGCGGCCTGGATCTGCTTGGATTTCAGCTGAGTCATGTGACTGGATAAATGAGGATCAGGGAACCATGGCTTTTTTTCACCAAACATAGACTGGTTGGTGGTGCAATAACCATGGTTCATAGTGATTAATAGTGGTTAATAGTGGTTATTAGTGATTAATACCTGATCTAATGAATAATATTTCTGCTTGGTGGTTTTAACCATCTGGAAAAATATGAAAGCCAGTGGGGTTGGGATTATCCCATATATTATGGAACATAAAAATTGTTCCAAACCACCAACCAGACAGATGTAAACTTCATACCAGTAGGGAATGTCTTACTGTTCAGTGATCCAATTTTGGGGTCAACCATAGCCCTGGTTCAAAACTGTGGAAGCTTGCTAGGTTTCAGGCGAGCCCATGAAACCAGCTTCTATAAACCATAATTTAACAATCACTTCTGGTTGAAATCTCATGTATTTGTGTACGTATATCTGTATATATGTGTAAATCATACTCTATATACACTGGTTGGTGGTTTCAACCATCTTGAAAAATATGAAAGTCAATGGGAAGGATTATCCCATATATTATGGAAAATAAAACATGTTCCAAACCACCAATCAGTACACGGTAAAATCTGTTTTTTTCAGTGCACCTTACAGGTTGGCTGGCGCTGTTGGCTCTTGTGGCAATTTAGTTCTGGAGCCACTGGGGCCCAGAGGAATTGAATGTGTAACATCTATGACAACAGGCATAATACTAGTAGTACTCATAATATATATATATATAAATAAATAAATATATATATATAAATAAATATATATATATATAAATATATATATATATATGTATATATATATATATATATGTGTACACAGTATGTGTCTAAAAATAAACATAAATACAAACATGTAATTATGTATACATGCATTTACATACCATTATGCGTGTAAATACAAATATGATGGTTCAACGATGGTTCAACAATCATCAAGCGACCTGGCATTGACAAGCATGGGCAACGCACGTCACGGCCCGCTCCTTCCGGTTTTGGAGGAAAAGGCCGTGCGTTGCTCGTCTTGGGTACAGAACCGAGTACCACAGGCCTTGCCGCACAACTGGCGGTTGATGGATCAGCATTCCAAAATAGGGGATAACCATCATAATTAGATCACTGTTTGGCTAAATTGGAGCAATTACTTGGCTATACCATTATGATCCATTATGGGGAATGGTACTTCTTTTCCGGTCATCATTGGCCAATAAGAAATGTATTGGTAAATGGGGATATAAATAACATATTACCAGTTGGGATATTGTGGACATGGGATGTGAACCAAGTCGAGCTAGTGGTTGCGTTAGTTTCGACATAAAATCCTCGGGATCATCGCTCCGAAATAATGGAGGAAACATGAAAAGCGACTGAAACCACTGACCAAAAGGGTAGCGCGGACCTTGGTAAATGTGAATTGGCAAAAAGGGGAATCATTCAACTTTGGTTCGTTGATATCTTTTGGACTGTGGCAAAACAAAAAAACACCGTAAAGGGCATATCATACCGTACCCAAATTTACGCTTTTCGGGGTTTTGAGAAGCGTTAGTGGCTTTATTCTCTGCCGCACACAGGGGGATCATGTCAGAGGAAACGGGAACGGTTCAATATCAGACTGATGGATGCCAGGGCGGAAGGCGGACCAGCGCGAGGATGAAGATTTCATGTCACCTCAGATCTAATTGGATCCATCAAGCCCAAAAGATGCCAAAAGGATTTGGAAATCTTTGGTTCCTATGCATTTTCTGTACCAATCATCTTCTTCCAAAACCTGGATTCCAACCCTCGACGGCCTCAATCTCACTGTTCCGAACGTTTCTTTGACGGAACAGCCTCCTCTTGCACATGGTGTAGCCAGTTTTCCAGCCCCTGTCGCTGACGAGTCGGCCACATTTTGACGGCAGTCATCACCGGGGTTGTCATGGTTCATTTCCCCAAATCAAAACCCTGGGAGAAATTCTTCACTTTTGGTTAAATATCGTTAGGTTTTGATCCGGGATGGTTGAATCTGAATCACCAATAGTATCAGTTAGATGAGATTCCTATTTCGGCTGTGTGATTCTGGGATAAACCCAAGTAAATGGCATGAATCAAATGAGCAGTGTCAAAAACCTATTGGAACATCCCCAAATCATGGGCTTCTACAGTATACAGTTCATATTGTTTTATGGGTTCCCAAACTTTGGGACAATCTCATGTCCGAACTTGCGACAGGCCAAGGCATCAAGGCATGTCCAAAGATCTGCCTTCTGCATTTCTTTGTGCTGTAGAAACCACTGACATACTTTGGCTGGTTGGGTGTGCTAAGCTGCTAATCGCTCTAGGCCCCACACGTGAAAGAGCTTCGTTCGAAAGTTGTAGGATTCTTACCGCAAACACCGGGCCAGTGAGCCACTCCGGAAAAAAACATTGGGGAACAGCACCCTTTGACTTCACCCGCATCAACCTTGGGTCTTCCATGAAAGTGAGATGGTGAAGTCTTTGGTTCGACCCGCCATGGTCCCCTGTGCCACGGCATCCCCAGAAACCCTGGTTCTGTTCATAAAACTGAGGAGATTGGATTCTTATATCGGCTATGCGGCATTATGCGGCTATATACCCCCATTTCAGGATAAAAACGGGGGATGGGATGGATAACAGCGAGTTCCCAAGTTCCCAACCGGTGCAGTCATACGCCTTCTCCACCTAGGCCCCGGCGTATGGAACATTGGGTTACTTCGACCGTATATTTCACAAAGGATATACCGTATATCTATATTTTGAGGTTTCCTAAGTCATGGGGTACCCCCAAATCATCCAGTCATTTGACCATTTTAGGATTGAAACCCGTGGTTTTGGAGAAGCACTGAATTATTTAATTATTTCGTATGATTGAACTACCCAAGCACTGCACTGGAATGCACATCCACGTATGAAAAGAATTGGGAAAAAACCTGGTGGTGTACCACAGCAGCTAAATCAATGTGGGGATCATACTATGAATGTTTTGATCCACACCTATGGCACATCAACCCCATCAACATGTTGGTTTTTAAAGTCCTTTTGGGCTTGCCGAAGCAGGGCAACTGATCTGACTGATCTTTACTGTCGACATCTGTTTACTGGGCAAGCCCAAGGGTCAAAACTACCTTTTGATGGAAAACAAATCCAATCATTGAGTGTGTGGATAATATGGGTTGTTAAATAAATCATAATAATCAATTATTAGAAATTAATAATTGATAATTAACAATTAACAATTAATAATAAATCATTAACAATGAAAAAATGAAAAAATAAAAACTAATAAATAATAATTAATAATACCAGTAGTACCGCACAAGGCGGTGGCGGAAGTTTCAAAAATAGGAAACCTATAGGAGAGATTGGTTGTTGTGAATCACGGATGGCAGAGCGAAGCCACTGATGGACCGAAAGGTGGTTGGAGCTGTGTTTCTTGGAGTGGCTGCAATGGTTGCAGTGGTCACCTGGTCGGTCACCTCACCCACAACTGCTGGATGTAGTGTGGGGTAGTGCAGCTGTAATTGTAGTTGTAGTGTAGTGGAGTTGTAGTTATGGTATAGTGCAGCTAGTGTAGTGTAGTTGCAGTTGCTTTTGTGGTGGTGCAATGAGTGTATTGTAATGTAACGTAATGTAATGCAATGTAGGGTAGAGTAGTGTAGTGAAGTGCAGTTGAGTGTAGTGGAGGGTAGTGTAGTGCAGTGGAATGTAGAATAGTGTAGTTGTAGTTGTAGTGTAGTGTAGCGTAATGTAGTTTAATGTAGTGGAATGTAGTGTAGCGTAGTGGAGTGTAGTGTAGCGTAGTGTAGTGGAATGTAGTGTAGTGTAGTGTAGTGAAGGTGTAGTTGTAGTTGTAGTGTAATGTGTTGGAGTGTAGTGTGGTGTAGTGGTGGTTGTAGTTGAAAATGCTACAAAACCCTCACGTCTTGCTCACTTTTGACAAGGTGCACAATCCCTTGCGCCTGCCACGCGAAACGACATCTGAACCTCCAAAAAGTGGTCCGAACCACTGTTTAACATTTTGACTTCGAAATGTGCTTCGCGCCACAACGGCATGCACTTTTTCGACATCTCAACTTCCAAAAGTGGTCCGGAGATGGTGTGTTTTGTGCATTTAACTTCGAAATGTGCTTCACGCTACAACGACGTGCACTTTTTCGACATCTCAACTTCCAAAAGCGGTCCGGAGATGGTGTGTTTTGTACATTTTGACTTCGAAATGTGCTTCGCGCCACAACGGCGTGCACTTTTTCGACATCGCAATTTCCAAAAGTGGTCCAAACATGTGGTGTTTTTAACATTTTGACTTCGAAATATGCTTCGCGCCACAACGGGCTGCTTCACATCTCAACTTCCAAAACTGGTCCGAACATGGTGTGTTTTGTACATTTTGACTTCGAAATGTGCTTCGCGCCACAACGGCGTGCAATTTTTCATCTCTCATCTGGCCAGCTGGCTCCGCACCCGCCGCTTTAGCGAGCCTACTTTTCGAC
>Ga0126342_10015943_pt1 | contig 13129 bp, 10 predicted proteins | sample Cyp1metagenome_FD_92528 | JGI IMG/M metagenome (GOLD analysis project Ga0126342, IMG submission 92528) | Coral microbial communities from Lord Howe Island, Old Settlement Bay, Australia - Cyphastrea 1 metagenome | ecosystem: Host-associated > Invertebrates > Cnidaria > Coral ... | reverse complement strand
TTGTAGTGTAGTGTCATTCAGTGTAGTGTAGTCTAGTGGAGTGGAGTGTAGTGTAATTAGTGTAGTGTAGTGTAGCATAGTGTCATGCAGCATTGTTGTGGTTGTAGTTGTAGTTGTAGTTGCAGTTGTAGTTGTAGTTAGTGTTGTGTTGTTTAGTGTAGTGCAGTGTAGTGTAGTGAAGTGGAGTGTAGTGTAATGTAGTGTAATTGAGCGTAGTGTAGCGGAGTGTAGTGGAGCGTAGTGTAGTGTAATGTATGTAGCGTAGTGTAGTGGAATGTACTGTAGTGTAGTTGTAGTGTAGTGTAGTGGAGTGTAGTGCAATGTAGTGTAGTGGAATGTGGTGTAGTGTAGTGTAATGTAATTGAGTGTAGTGTGGTGGAGTGTAGTGGAGTGTAGTGTAATGTAGTGTAGTGGACTGTAGTGTAGGTGGAGTTGTACTAGTCTTGTAGTGTCGTGTAGTGTAGTGTAGTGGCGGTTGTAGTTTAGAATGTACAAAACCCTCAAGTTTTGCTCTCTTTTGAGAAGGTGCACAATCCCTTGCGCCTGCCACGCAAAACGACATCTGAACGTCCAAAAGTGCTCCGTGCCCCTCAGTTTTTTACACTTTTGACTTGGAAATGTGCTTCGCGCCACAACGGCGTACACTTTTTCGACATCTCAACTTCCAAGAGTGGTCCGAACATGAGGCGTTTTATACTTTTTGACTTCGAAATGTGCTTCGCGCCACAATGGCGTGCACTTTTTCGACATCGCAACTTCTAAACGTGCTCCGAACGTGAGGTGCTTTTAGCTTTTTCACTTGCAAATGTGCTTCGCGCCACAACGGCGTGCAACTTTTCATCTCTCATCTGACCACATAGCTCGCTTTAGCGAGCCTACTTTTCGACCCTCCGGAGCCAAAAATCATTGGAAAAAAAAGGAAAAACACAGTGTCTCGTGACTTTCCTACCTTTTTGCGCACCTGGACCTTCTTTCTTCTGAGACTTTCTCTTCTTTGATCTTCTTTCTTCTTCTCTTCTCTTCTCTGACTCTTCCCATCTCTGCTTTTCATCTGTCCATATCGTCGGAAGTTTGACTTCTAAACTTCCTTCGATTAAAGTGGATGATTTGGGGGTACCCCTATTTTAGGAAACCCCTATATCTAAACCAGATAATCATAATCCACATTGAAACCCCAGACCCATATCAAACCTATCAACACCCCCGTGTAGCCGCCTTATTCTCCATCACCGCTTCGCGCATGCACTTGGAATGTGCTCCAGTGGGTGCTGCCGTTAGATGCTCCTGGCGTGAGGATTTGCTGTAGGATGGACATGCTGAGATTCATGGGATATCATGGGATATAGTTAGCACTTCTTTCTGCTCATGGCAGTTTTTGCTTGGATTTCTGCTCTTTCTGACCTTTTATACAGATTTAGAAAACGCGCATTTATGTCTACCTGGGCCATTACCTTCCAAAACAAGTTTTAAAACGCGCGTTTGTGTCTTGACGGACGGGTATTTACGCTTTTTTGTCCCAGGCATTTACACTTATTTCCTAGGAAAATACGCTCATAATTGTGGCTTGAAAATGCACAAACTGCTAAAATGCCAAAAGTGGTGCAACTACGCTCATTTGGAAAAAAAACCGCTCAAAAAGCAGAAATCTCTCAAATGAAGAACATGTTTTTGATGCATGTATTCACTATCAACAATCAATAATTTAATAGAATATGAACACATTTAGGGATATTGATGGGATATAAATGGGATGTTAATGGGATACTGACCATCAATAGCTGAAAATATATCCATGGTGCTGCTTACTAAGCGCCGGTGCGGGATGATAACTAGGGTTGGTTTATGGGGGATCGAACGAACTCAAATCACAGATATCTTGGTGGTTTCTGACCAAAGAAGAAACCAACAAGCAGCAAAAAGTTGGTTTATTATCATATTATCAAAACTTTTTCTCCATATTATGTTTCTTATTCTCCCCAGATAATATGGTGTTCACATCATTCTCTCATATTATCTGGGGAGAATAAGAAACACACGAAAAAACGTGCATGAAATAATGACACTCATCCAGTGCTTTTTAGAGCCGCCTGGATGCCACCTGGCCATGAGTCAAAACCCTGGGATCCTTTGTACACTAGAATAGCTGGTTAACACTGGTTAATGGATGTTTGTTGGGCCAAATCTACGCTAATAGTAGGTTTTGACCCATCCCCACCTTGGGTTCAATGAGCACAACGCGAAGTCCACGTCCAGCCCCCTCCAGAGCTGCTTTCAACCCTGCAGGTCCACAACCTGTGGGATCTTCAGGCACTAGAAACACTTTTAGTACCGATTCACCGATAGTCGAAGAATATCATCTTCAGGCTTTGACTAGAGTTTATCACAAATCCTTTGAAATGGTATTTGGCAACCCCAAAGATCCACAGATTTTATGGTGTCATTGCGTCTTATTCCCGCAGCATCAAAATGCTGATGAGGTCATTGCGCCTATGATGGGACCTCAGTGAACACCAAACTGGATACCAATTCTTGATAGTTCATGCCCTTAAACATGGTATTCTAGGTAATGACTCATCCCCAAGAGTCAGTAATTATTCAACTCTTGGATCGTTCAAAAAGAAACTCCCAAACCACTGTGGCTTGGGGAAAGTGGGTGTTTTGGATCCAGTCTCCACCATGGTACCACAAGCCTGCTGAAACAATCAGAATAACTAACAAACAAGAATCAACAAAACAAGAATCAGTCTGGTATTTCCCAATGACTGGACCCGCCTAGGACCACCAAATCGTAGACCTGTTTCGCCTTGCTGGGCATGCGCAAATTCAGCGTTTGGGCCGTTTGGGTCTGACCCCGCTGCAGCTTCCCTGTGTCCGCGCCGGTGTGCACTTTGCCTCACACGGTGACTTTTCGCGACATCTTTGATGGAGATAGGGATATCATGGGGATATAGAGATTATAGCAATGGGGATATCATGGGACAGCGGAAACTCACTTCAACAAGAGTGTTCTGCTGAACATCAAGACTCAACCACCCTGACGCACTCTCCCAGTCGTTTGCACAGGCTTTTGCTTTATGCCCTACCAGGGTGATGGAAAGTGGGACGAGTTCTGAGCAGGCAACAGGATCGTGAGGTGTCTAGCAAGGAGAATCCTGGACCCCATCCCAAGCCAAGGCACACGCAGCCAGAAACTCGCTGTAATCCACAACGCCATCAGCACTTTCATCTGCCTGGCTTCACAGCGTCAGATGGAGCCCAATCGCAGGCATGGTTTCATGGCGTGAACTATCCCATGTCCCAGGGCTTTGCCACAACCCTTCTAAGAATGGATGGAAAGTAAAAAGTATGTGAAACAGCAGCCAGATCTTTCCCCAGATTCAATTGATTCTCCGATTCTCCTGTCTTGATTCTAGAATCAGGGCTTTAGAACTTTAGGCATTGTTCCTTCAAAATGCCCTAGACTTGGTTTCAGGGGAACAAATGTAGGAACGCCCAGCAGAGGTTTTTTGGTGAATGCCGTGGTTTTCTGCACTTTTTGTTCATCAAATAAATCCGGGTTGGTGTTTTCCAATATGTTATTTTACCTGCAGGATGATGATCCGCAATTGAGTAGTATTTGTCACGTCACTGGATTGGCTTCAGTGAAACGATTGGATTGAACCCCCATATGTGTATATATATATATATTATGTATATATTATATATATATATATATATATTATGTATATTATATGTATATATATATACACGTATATATACATATACATATATATTTGATGGAAACAAAACAAATGGTGTCCTTCTTCGATTTTGCAAGACCAATCCAGTGATCAATACTTAACCAAAAACCACACCAGTGATGCGCCAGTGAAGTTCCCCTCATACGCCCCAAAAAATGTTAATCATCAAATGGTGATATTTAACCATTGCTAATCATACCTAATCACCGTCAACACTTACTAACATTGTGATATATTGTGATGGCAATGTTTGTTTTCACTGGCAAACATAATTCACCATGTTTTTGTTGGTAAACATTTATGGGATATAACATGATATAAAACTATCATGGCTCACTGCCAGGGATTGTAACTATCTAAACTAACAGTTCCCAATAGAAACCATGGTCCATTTATAGCTCGAAAATGGCCCATAAAAATAGTTATAGAAGCCATGGTTTATTTCTAGATAGAACATTTTCATTTAAAAAAATAAGCAATGGCTTCTATAAGTGGCCATGTTTTTCTATAGTTGATTGATAAAAATAGCTATAGAAGCCATGGTTTTCTATTGTATCACCCATATTTCTATAGTTTTTCTGCCCATGGGTGATGTTCCAACCAAGGCGCCTCGTTCATCATCTCCTGGATGGCATCGTCGTCCATGTCCACTCCCAGGCTTCGCATGGCATCCTGGCACGGGGATGATGCAATTATCTAGGTAGTATATATATATACATATATGTCAGCTAGAATAATATATCTAATCCTATGTACATGTATATATATATATGTATTCTGATGTATCTATATCAAATATGTAAAACACTGTCAACAATATAGACTAAGCCCATATTAGCTCTGTACAGCCCTTAGATCCATCAGGCAATGGATCAAATTCATCCACCCATGAAAACTCCTGAAGCAGAACCGTCATTCAGAACCACTATCCCACGATCCAAAACTCCAATAATAGGAGTGCACAAGTTGACCTCCTGTAAACTAACAGAAGAAATGTGGACATTTTAACATTTTCTATTTTTTTGGGGGGGATACCAGGGTAATCATCTATAAATGCACCATGTTTCATCCATTTTCCACATCGATGTCGACCTTTTTCCCCCTACATTCCCACCTTCAGCTGCTGGTTGTCCAGGAATCCACTGCTGTCGGTGTCAAAGGCCAGGAATGCTTGACAAACTGCTTCCTGCAGGCTTCCCCATCAGCTAAACATCTTCAACAACCATTAGTCAAAAAAACATCCTATTAGTGAATTATGGGATATAACCATTTATGCGATATAACATGATATATATCATGACATAACATGGGAACAAAAAAACATCCTGCTAGTGAAACACTGTCTGAAATTTCATTCGCAACCAATGCTTCAGCTCTGCAAAGTCACCGGGGTCCCAGTCACCTCGAAGGTCAGTTCAGAGTCTGATCGTTCTAAATGTCGAATGATCGTCCTGCCACAAAACGCATGAGTTGCTTGGGCAACTAGGAGTATCCCAGCAACCACATCTATATGAAATATGTTTGTCTATGTATATATGTATATATCTACTACATAAATACATTAACGTAGTACAGCATCATTCTATATCTTTGTTTCGATATAATGTTACATACTAATTCTAAATGCAGATATATAGAATATATATAGAATATCAGGATGGTTACAGTCTGGTGTGGCCCCTCAAAAATCTCGAAATCTTTGTCCCAGTCCTGCGCAAGCGGCTCCAACCGGCCCCACCGGAGAGGCTCTTGACGCCGCTGAATTTGATCTTCGCTTCGGCCGCAGCCCAGCCGTAGAGGGTGTGGAACGTCACCTGCTGAAAAAAGGCCCCGGTAAAAGATGCCCTTCTGCGAGATAAGAACCATTTTTTCGCATGCAAAGTACCAGCTACAGTAGATGAAAACCATCAATGATATATCAACATGAAATACGACATCACGAGCCAATCAACAATCTAATTGTTATTATCATTACTATTTCAATGAAGCATCCGGTAATGATGATTTCAATCATCAGGTAATTACCCAAATACAGATGATCATTATTTGTAACAATGAATGTATCCTTCAATAATCGTCGTGGATAAGCTATTGCCACCATTCAGGGTGAGGTGAAAATCCACCTGAAGTAATCAAAACCAGCGGTTTCAATCAAAGATTTACCAAATACTGAAGACCACCCTAAGTTCACAAGAACCGTCTTTGGATGTTGTTCACAGAAACCATTACGTGTTTTAAATGTACAAGTGTTGCATATGATTCCATTTATTGGACGTTTCTATCTACAAGTAGGGAGGTGGATCTATTTCAGCAAGTCCACGAAAGGTTCACCATAGTTGGTTGCAGGGAAGCTTTCAATCTTCTCTTGGGCATGTGCATTCAATTTTACTTGAAGTGACTTCTTTTTTCACACATGGAGGTTTCCTCACTACCCCCAAATCATGTCGTCATGGATGACCATGACCATGATGTATTTCCCTTCACCATGGTGACTTACGACTGGGGATCCAGCAGATCCCGTTTCCGTTTAACCGACAAGTCCCAGCGGCCGCCGGAAAGACGAACTGCAGGATATCGAAGATCGTCGTGCCGTTGTTCACCGCATCTGCACCAAAGTTGATGAGCTCGGAAGCCTGCCAGGATGCGCCCCCAAAAAAAAAATCGCCAGGGATATCTGGGGAAGTCAGGAATTACTCGATAATTAGGCAAATCCAACAAGGCCATGTTGCTGGCCTTGCCATGGCTTGCCTAAGCTATTTGCAGGGTATCTCTGAGAGGATTGATAATTATGATATAAATCATATACAGTATAATTATATATTATATATATCATGATCCCAAATCTGCAATTTTCAAGGGGGAAACCAATGGTGAAACGGGGACCTTCAATTTTCTGAAATCCCACAACTGATGCCAAATGGATGAAACATGATGAAACAGTGGACAGTGTGTCAGACTTGCAGGAGTCTCCGTGTGAAGGACTTCAAACTCTCGTGGCTCAAGCTGCTGAAACTGAACCTACCAACTCTACTGAAATTCAAGTTGTGAAGAAGTTGCAACAATCAACAATCCAAGAATATTTGTTGCTCAATGGTACGGGGCAATGGTTGGAGATCAGAAAGAAATACTGACCAGAAACCCAACTATTGCAACAGAACTCAAAATTCAGTTTCATCATGTTTCATCCCTTTCCGATCTTGGATTTCTTTGGTTCAAACCACAATTGGATTCACAGGAAACAAACTGTGACTGCGGGTGACTACGGCATGATCCTCCGATCCATCCGATCCCCTCAGAAATCTTGCCCCTAGATATGTGAACAAACATCCATGCAGATAAACAAATTGTGGATGTTCCATATAATCCAATATAATCCATACATTTAATTCGATATCTTCGATACTATATGAATCCATATTTTCATGTCATACATAGTATCTGCAGTACTATACTACATGATTTACTGCAGGCTTTGCACATGCATATTCTGATCCAGATCCACATCGTTCCAGTCCCACGGAACCTGCGCGCCACAAATGTGCACGCCCAGAACTTTGCCATCAGTTTCTGAAAGGCCGGCGGTGGATCTTTAAGATTCATTCGATATATCAAGAAACACGGATTTGAGCTAATTTGATATGTCAATATGAATGAACGTTGATATATGTTGATATATGTTGATATATGTTGATATATGTTGATATATGTTGATATTGATGTTTGATAATGGGTCATTAGAGTCATTGATCTTGGTCTCCACATGTGTAAATTTACAGACACACCAGTATCATTGATCTTGGTCTCCACATGTTGTGTAATTAATTAAATTTACAGACACACCAGTATCAATCATTGTTTCCATCATTTACATCACTTCAAATCCGTATCACCTCCACATCCAACCAGCCCATCCAACGGTGTCTGGTGTCTGCCGCCCAGGATCTGTCGAAGATCAGCTTCAGAAAACCGGGCTCTCCACTGACGATGCCACGCACAGTCTTCCCATAGTCCGCCTGGGCTTGGCGAAAAAACCTTGCCCAGAAAATCCCAGAAACTAAGAATATGTTGTGATCAGTGTATGTATACATGTTAATGTGTACATACATGTGGATATATATATATATATATATATGCATACCATGTTTCATCTATATATCAGCACATGGTGCCATATCTACGATTTACTGATTTTTCACAGCCCTTGACCGTGATGAACCCGGCCTGGACCACACCATATTTCAGGCCCTTGGTATCTGCTTCTTGCTGATTGAGCCCAGCCCAAGCGATCTCCGGGATCGTCCACCTGGGATTTTTCTCACCAAGGGATGGACATCTTGGATTTTTTTGTGGATCAAGCCAGAATGGATTATCATTGGTTGATATCGGCGAGCTACACCGACTGAACATGAATCTCCTCCGGATCTCTCAGTTGGTTGCGACTGTTTAGGAAAATCCTCTTGCCGCAGCTGTGCAAAACCGCAGCTGTGCAAAAGCAGCCAAGCAGCACGGTATAGGGTTTCACAGCCTTGTCCTGACCCAAAAGATGGAGACTCACTCTCAGGGTGACACCATGTTCCAATTTTCTGTATCACCATGCCATCAGAAAACAAGGGACATCGCCAAACAAAAACATCAGCTCCAAAATGCCGGTTTTCGATCAGGATCCAATGAATCCCACCATGACCGGACCATTGGACCAAGCCCTAGGGCGCCCGCCCAACTGGGCCGTCCTGCAGAGTGTACTGTCCACTTCCGAACATTTTTCGCACCGCCCGCACCGCTTGGGCTTGTCCAACGGTTGCCAGGTTCCCACCTCCAGGAGCCAGGGGGATCCAAGGGGAGCTTTATGCAAGCCACAAAGAAAGTATCTACTAAAGCCTATGGCTGTAATATATATATATACAATTTCTATACATGATATATGTATATAACTGTTATAACTTATATAATCTTAAATGTCTATAACTTATATACAACTTATATGACACATATATGAAAAATATGCAGGGTGCACCTGCCACATCTCCGACAGCATAGATCTTGCCCACTCCTGTGTAATGGTTCTCATCGACCTGAATCATCTTGCCCCGGCCTGCAACAAATGGTGGTTTACGCATCAAGAATGGAGGGTATTACAGTTCAACATAATATAACCATCATGAAATGGGGATGTATTAGCCAGTATAATATCAAATACCTTCGATTTCCGCCCCCCCCCCCCGCAGTGAATAGATCATTATCAATAATAATATACAATATTAACCAGGGTTTCAATAGGGGTATTTATATAATCGCGTTTAATATATGTCCAATATCTGGGGAAAGGGATTACTACCTCAGGCAGAATCCAGACGGACGAAAGAAACACATGAAAAAAGATCCGGGAGTCTGCCATCTAAGTTGTGAAAGTATGAGTTACCCTCTGGTAAACTTGTTTACTTATATTATATGTGTCTGTATATATATACAATTATATACATATTTACGTATATTTATACAATTGGACATCGAAAACTGAAAAGCAATTCATGGGCTTGCATCATTTCTGAAGGCTTTTCCATATGTTAACCATTGCAGGATATGTTACCAGATCTTTCCTTAGCAATTGGCAACAGTATTGACATGTTCCCAGATATATTTCGATATGTTTCACATTGTTTTCCCATAATTTTTTGGAGGGGAATTCACCAAAGAAGCTTCACCAGTAGCCACAACCCCCCAAGCCCGCCCAAAGGCAGTGGAGGCGCCTGTCTTGATTCCCACCTTCTCCAGATTCAATCCCTCGACGGTTCCACAACGCCCCGTGGCGGACAACAGAGCTTCGCACTTGAAGTTGCCTGAGGCAGGAACAGCTCCTGGGAGGTTTCAAGTCCTCTGCTTGAATAATCCCATCCCTCTAATATTTCCAGACTCCTAGAAGCCATGGTTTAGCAAGGATTTTCCATGGTTCTTGGTATATTGAGACCCCTCCATAATTGAGATTGTTTAGGAGGTGTTCAAAATTAGAGGGATGGGAATAACATGTGCAGCCTCTCCAAAGATGCAGCGCACACAAGTCAGAACAAGTCGGAACATGTCAGAACCATCAGATAGGACAAACACATATCAGACATATATCGTACCGCAGTGTTTGTATCTTTTTGTGCTTACTGTACTTTATCAGGGCTTGGTAAATGTATGTAAATGTCCTAATTGAACATCACCCAAATATTGGGGATATAATCTCCAACAGATCATGGTTCAAGTGATGTTCAAAATCCCCAAAATTGGGACATTTACCAAACCTTGTTTATCCTGGCTCTCCATGGACCCACCCTGGCCCCACGGTGAAGCCATCCGACATGGTTCTGGGTTGCCCAACCGTTTGTCGTCTCAACCAGCAGCAAAGGCTTCCCACGGACACCTCCTTCCAAGGGTGTCCTCAGGGGGCACCATCAAAGAGCTGACCTTTGCGGATGATTTTTGTTAAGCACCTATATTTATATAGTAATATTGGGGATTGTTTATCAACTACCATTAATAGATATTACAGTAGCGTTTACCACATGAACATGAACTCTCTCAAGTCTTTAGGAGTCGATGGATGCTGATGGATACCGAGCCCACTGCTCCCAGCCAAGCATCACTGAGCTGATTCCAGTCTTCAAGAGGATTTGCACTTTGTTGCTCTGTAAGTCGTTTATCAATGCAGCCTGAAGTTCACTGAAGCGCCATCTGGGTGACGGGACACAGCTCCCCTTAAGTACCTCCCATCCACCTAATACCATTGAATACCTGGGTTCATCAAAACTATGAAACACCTCCCAAAAGCAACCCGCTATCAGTATGAGTCCAAATTCGGGTTGCCAATCAGACCCCCAAAAATGATCTGAGTTTGTCATTTTTTAAGGATTAAACCACCCAATCCATCATTTTTCAATTTTGAGACCTCCTGCTCCATCCCATAACCTCTGGTAATCTAACGTGGCAATGGACAATCCACAATTTATGGATTATCTTCCCAGATTTTTGAACCTACGTTTGTAGGGGATTCCTTTTCCCCATTTAGCATCATTTAGCCATGTTTGATGATACCGGAGGGTAAGCCAAATCACCTTCAGGTCCACATCCAACATCTGAAGGATGTTTTCCATGAACTCGATGACCACCACCTTTGCGCCCAGCTTGGCAAACATGTTGGCATACTCCAGACCTGAGGCGCCAAAAGGCCCAGAAACTGATTCTCTGAACGTTAAGCAATTAGAGTCAGAGACAGATGGAGAAAGAGAAACATCAAAAAATCAAAAAATCAAACAATGGAGAGAAAAATCATAGGACTTTGAGGTGGATTTTTCGGATTTTTCGAGAATCCAACTCCTTGACTTCGAATGTGCCACTGCCAATGGAGGAATCCAAGGGGCCAATGATGCCACCACCCTGCACCACCATGGACTTGGGGATGAAGTCCAATTGGTTAATCGTGTCCTTGGTAGAATGTGCTCCCCTTTCTGACCCACGGAAGGTGGGTTCACAGTTTTAATATGTTTTAATGGGAACTGGGGAGATACCGAATATGTTGACGTTGCCAATTGGCTCACCTGGGGAGGTGATTGGGAAAATTGGACGGAAACATGAGTAGTTTACTGCATGCAAGGGTCATCTAGGCATGAATTTCATTTGACCCAACCTGTCACATGCAATTTTTAAATGGATAATTCCTTACATATATATATATATGCTTCAATATTGTTAATATATCTGGAGAAACAAAAGTTCGGTCATTTCTGGTAGTTACCCGGTCAGCTACCCCTTCTTTCACTACCATTCCAGTGAGGTTTCTATATTTCACCTAAATATTCCAGATTATGTATGAATATAAATAATTTAATCAATATATTTAGACTTGCATGTATACAATCATAATCATACAGTTATATCCTAAACCAGACTCAAGGCCAGTTTTGGTGCTTTGGAAACCTCGAATCGCCCCAGGCTCGGAATCGAAGACACCGGGAAGTGTGAAATCGATCTGCGGCAGTCGATTCGCTTGGGAGCCGGTGGCAATGACCACCGCAGTGCTGCAGAGCTCGGTCGCTGTGCCGTCGGGCTTGGTGAGCTGCACGCGGTTCTGGTCCACGAAGGACGCCGATCCCTGCAGGACCTCGACGTGAAAAACGCGCAGCATTCGCATGGTGTTCTGGTTGGCGTTGAAGGTGATCCTCGACGATTTCCAGAGCAAAAAAGGGATGGGCAACTGATCAGTTTGCCCCTCTTTTACAACTCACAATTTTCCATTACAACATATTACATCATATTACATCATCAAAAAAACGGCTAAGTCGAAGTCAAAAGTGATGCCTAAGGATATGGTGCCAAGGATCTGCTGGACCATTTCATGGATCTCAGGCCAGGTCCACTTTTTGTTCATCACAGCTTCCTGGCGGATGCGAAAAGGGGATGCTGCTAGATGCTGAGTTACCAACAGGCTTTGAGTTGGGGATGGGTCAAAACCCTGGTACCTAGTGAACCCCAAAATAGCTGGTAAATGGATGTTCATCCCACTAAAAATAATATTAATAGGTATTGATCCATACCCAGTTGTTTATTGTAATGTTGTTTCATCTTCTGGAAGGTCCCGGATGTGATCACTCATCGATTCTGACATTGAAAGCGCCAAAACCTGAGTAAATCACTGGCGCAGAGCCCACTTCGCAGCTAGGCAGACACAAATCACATGAATGTCACTACAGCAATTAAGCAGTTACCAGTATACCAGCTGTGGATCAAAACATTACCACTCTGGTGCAGTTGGATAAAGATCAAACAAGTTAGTAAAATGCATTTCCATTTGCAGTAGTTTCATCCAAAAGATGCAAACCCATCCACGAGTCAATCATCATCATAATATCATAATTATAACTTCTTAACCAACAAAAAACTCGCAGATGACCTGGTCAATTTCCCTTAAGTACATGACCAAAAAAAAACGAAAAAAACATCACCATCACCATCCCAGGGACCATCCCATCCAAAAAACCTTCCAACATCCCAACCCTCCAAAAACCAAGGGACCCGGATGCACTTGGAGTAGGCCCCGGTGGGAGCTCCCGTGGGTTTCCGCAAGGGCTCCAGCACCGCCACGCGGTGCCCGCGACTCGCTGCCTCCAGGGCGGCGGTGACACCTGCGGGGCCGCAGCCAAGGACCAGCAAGTCGTAGAGACCTGGCACTGGGATGTTGAGGGAAAACACGTGGGAATGAAATGAATCAAATGGATGAAATGAATGACATGAATGAAATGAATGAAATGGATGAAATGAATGACATGAATGAAATGAATGAAATGGATGAAATGAATGACATGAATGAAATGAATCAAATGGATGAAATGAATGACATGAATGAAATGAAT